>Ga0233403_10000105_pt1 | contig 36050 bp, 25 predicted proteins | sample Na_oxic_1_MG_FD_179866 | JGI IMG/M metagenome (GOLD analysis project Ga0233403, IMG submission 179866) | Seawater microbial communities from Saanich Inlet, British Columbia, Canada - Na_oxic_1_MG | ecosystem: Environmental > Aquatic > Marine > Inlet | place: Canada: British Columbia | collected...
TCGACCACGTTAGACAGCGATTCTAACACGGTCAATTTGGTAGACACTTTAGCACCACCAACAATAGCAACCATTGGGCGGGCTGGCTTATCTAGGGCCTTGCCCAACGCTTCTAATTCGTTAGCCAATAAAGGTCCGGCACAAGCAATAGGGGCATATTTGGCAACGCCATGCGTTGAAGCTTGAGCGCGATGAGCGGTACCAAACGCATCCATCACATAAACATCACACAGAGCGGCCATTTTTTTAGACAATTCATCGTCATTTTTCTTTTCGCCCTTGTTAAATCGGACGTTTTCACACAAGGCGACTTCACCAGCACCTATTTCTACACCGTTTAACCAATCTTTGACTAATTTTACGGGTTTACCCAGTAATTTTTCCAAATGCTCGGCAACTGGTGCCATAGAAGCTGTAGGATCAAATTTGCCTTCTTTGGGACGGCCCAAGTGAGACATAAGCATCACTTTGGCTCCGGCACTCATGGCATGTTGGATGGTGGGCAATGAGGACTTAATACGGATATCGCTAGCTACTTTGCCATCTTTGATAGGTACATTTAAGTCTTCACGAATAAGGACACGTTTACCCGCTAGGTCCAAATCAGTCATTTTGATGATAGGCATATAAACACTCCTTTGTCGGATGGATTATTTGATTTTGGCTTCTTTGTATTCGACATGTTTACGGACAACCGGATCATATTTTTTAAACACCAATTTATCGGTGGTTTTACGTTTATTTTTAGTTGTCGTATAAAAATGACCGGTACCGGCTGATGAGACTAATTTAATTTTATCACGCATGATTCAACTCCTTACAATTTGCCCAAAATAAATTTTGGATTCCAATTAAAACCGTTTAAAGGAGTCCAAAATTTATTTTGGAACACCTATCAATAAATTTTTATTTTATCACCTAAAACAATATTAAGAAATGAGGCTTTAATACTAAAACTTTTATGCCAAACCTGACAGGTTTTTAAAACCTGTCAGATTTAGTTTCAGATTCATTCCTTAGAATTTTTATAATTTTTATTCTATCCAGATTAATTGTATATTTTTAGATTAAAGTATATTAGCAAATAACAAAAAACTTTTAAAGAAAATTTGCCAATGGCTGATGGCAAATAGTATTGGTATATGTATATGTAGGTAAAGAAATAGTATTTTAACTTTTCTAAAAATACTATTTCTTTTCGATCTAGCATTTTTCACTTCTCCAAAATGTTAAACGATTTCTCTGTACCTACATAACTATAGACATTCTAAATAATTTTGAATCGGTAAATCCTTTAAGGGATATCCAAAAAATAAATTATCCCGGAAAAAAATTTTGAGGGCATGAGAAATCCTATTTCTTAAAGAAATAGGATTTCTTAGATTTTCGTTTGGGATGATTATTTTTTTGGAATTCCCTAATCCGTTTAATCTTGCTCAAAATGTGGCTACACAAAATTTATTAACGACAACAGAATATCATTAATCAGTAGAATTTATTTAAACCGACATCTAAAAATAAAACGGCGTTTTTGCTCAAATTGAATTGGCAAAAATATTGCTATCAATATATATTTAGATTAATTAGTTAATGGCTTATGTGACGCATTTATCCTCAATACAAGTTTAAACCCCAAAATTTGGGGATTTTACAATGGGCGTTTCACCACAGCGTTTCATTTAAATTCTATAATTAAGTTATTGTTGTTAAACTCTAAGCTTTAGCAGAAAAACAAAAAATATTATCCCACTGAAAAATACTATTTCTTCAAGAAATAGTATTTTTTCTGAAACAAGAATGGGATGTGTTTTTATGTTTATCGCCTTAACTTTGGGTTTCATAAAAACCACAAATAATCATGTTAACACTTCCTAATTATCAAATAACAGAACAACTCTATGAAGGGGTTCATTCTATTATTTATCGCGCTCATCGCCAAATTGATAATCAACCGGTTATCATCAAGGCCTTAAAACAATCTTATCCCACTCCCGAAGACATTGCGCGTTTAAAGCGTGAACATGACATGGTTCATGCCCTCAACAACGATGTTGAAGGAGTGGTCAAAATCTTTGAACTCGAAAAACACGAAAATGCTTGGTTTATGGTATTTGAGGAAATAGAAGGCGAATCGTTAACGCAGTTTATTAATCAACAACCCATTGAGATAGCCGTTTTTTTACGGTTAGCTATCCGTTTAACGGATATTTTAGAGGGAATCCATCGCTATCATATTATTCACAAAGATATTACGCCATCCAATATCTTATGGAATCCAACAACCGATCAACTCAAAATCATTGACTTTGGAATTTCAACCCGTTTATCTCAAGAAAATACCACTGTTAGTAACGTTAATCATTTGGAAGGCACACTCGCTTACATTTCCCCGGAACAAACCGGACGAATGAATCGGACGATGGATTACCGTACCGATTTTTATTCATTAGGCGCGACTTTTTATCAATTATTAACGCAACAATTACCATTTGAAGCAGAAGATGCGATGGAATTAGTGCATTGTCATCTGGCTAAAATGCCACGATCACCGCATGAACTCAATGCCCAAATTCCGCCGATGATTTCAAACATCATTTTGAAATTGATGGCAAAAACTGCGGAAGAACGCTATCAAAGTGCTTTGGGACTTAAAGCCGATTTGCAACAATGTTTAGCGCAATTTGAAGCCACCGGTCATATTGCAGAGTTTGAACTCGGACAAGTCGATATATCCAGTCAATTTAAAATTCCCCAAAAGCTTTATGGTCGTGAACAAGAGATAGACCTTTTTTTAAGTACATTTGAAAAAGTTTACAATCCCGTCGCCAAAGAACACTCTAAAAATGCTGAGATGATGTTAGTTGCCGGCTATTCAGGGATTGGTAAATCGGCGTTAGTGCAGGAAATTTATAAGCCTTTAACCGAGAAAAACGGTTATTTTATTGCGGGTAAATTTGACCAATTTCAGCGTAATATACCTTACTCTGCGGTTGTGAATGCGTTTTCAGATTTGGTGCGCCAACTATTAACCGAATCAGAACAACAACTCACTCAATGGCAAGAGAAATTACGCCAAGCGTTAGGGACCAATGGTCAAATTATCATTGATGTGATTCCTGAAGTTGAATTGATTATTGGTGAACAACCACCGGTTCCAGAATTGGCACCCACTGAAACCCAAAACCGGTTTAAACTGGTGTTTCAAAATTTCATTGGCGTATTTTGTCAACAATCTCATCCGCTAGTGATTTTCCTAGATGATTTGCAATGGGCCGATTCTGCAACCTTGGCATTAGTCGAACTTATCATGACCAATGCCGAAATGCATCATTTGTTTTTAATAGGTGCTTATCGAGACAATGAAGTCAATCCCACGCATCCTTTGAAGGTTACTCTTGATAAACTCCAAAAAAGAGGGAGTGTTATCAACCAAATCAATTTGGGCCCATTAACCATTGAGCATGTTAGCCAATTGATAGCTGATACTCTACATAGTGAAGCATCAACCATTAAGCCATTAGCAGAATTGGTCATGCAGAAAACCGGGGGAAATCCCTTCTTTGTCAATCAATTTCTCACCACGTTATACGACGAGAAGTTATTGACCTTTATCTCTCCGGCTGAAAAAAATGAAGCGTCTGTTTCTGATAACAAAGGACGCTGGCAATGGGATATGGGCCAAATCCAAGCAATCAATATGACTGATAATGTGGTTGAATTGATGGTTGGGAAATTAAAGAAATTGCCTTTAAATACTCAAAAAGCCTTACGTTTGGCTGCTTGTATTGGGAATCGCTTTAATATCAAGCAACTGGCGATTATTCATGAAAAATCTGCCATAGACACGCTTGGAGATTTAGTATCGGCGATTGAAGAAGAATTAATTATTCCGATTGAAAAATCGTGTGCGGTAATTGGTGAAACACTTGAGAGTACGCAAGAATTACCGTTTGTTTTTGACTCTTCACTCTTTACCTTTTTACATGATCGCGTTCAACAAGCGGCTTACACACTCATAGATGACACTGAGAAACAGGCAGTTCATTTACAAATTGGTCGATTTTTATGGGCGAATACACCAAAAACGGAGCGAGCCGATAAAATCTTTGATATTGTTAATCATTTAAATGTAGGTGCGGCTTTGCTGGAACAGGCTATCCCTTTAACTCAAAGGGCCCTAACCCAAAGGGAGGGGGAACCGCACGGTGAAGATTTTACATCCAACATCAATTTAACCACGATAGAATTAGCGCAATTGAATCTGGAAGCCGGACAAAAAGCGTTACTGTCTAACGCATTTGGGTCAGCTTATGATTACTTTAGTCAAGGGATTATAAACTTACCCTTAAATAGTTGGACTGCTCATTATCAGCTTACTCTCAAATTACATCTTGGTAGTGCGGAATCTGCGTGTTTAGACCGACAATTTGATGAAATGAAAGTGATTTTGGACCTGACATTGCCTCAAATCGACAATATCATGGACAAAATTAAATTATACCAATTGTTGATTCTTTATTATCACACACATTCCCGGTTCCGTGAAGCTGTTGAAACGGCTGTACATACACTTGCTCAATTGGGAGAAACTTTTCCTGAACAAGCAACTACCCAAGATTTGATAAAGGCTCTTAACGAAACTAATCAATTGATTGAAAAGATCGGTCATGAAAATTTGACTAAATTACCCGATTTACAAGATCAACAAAAGTTGGCAGCTGTAATTATCTTGGTTAAGGCCCTCTATCCCTCTTATTTTGCGGTGCCAGAAAAACTGGGGTTATTTATTTGTCGGTTAGTGACACTCACCTTACAGTATGGTCAAAGTCAGTTTACGCCTTTAGCCTTCTCAGCCTTTAGTGTGCTGTTAAATGGTGGATTAAGCGATATTCCGTCTGGTTCCAAATTTGGCGAACTCGCCATTCAACTGTATCAACGTGAAAATGACATATATTCCAAAGCGATTTTTTATAATTTTCATTTTGGTTTATCATGCCATTTTTATAAACCCATTAAAGAAAGTGTTGATCCACTAATAGAAGGTTATTTGAGTTTGGCTGAAAATGGTGATGCAGAAAGTTGTGCTTATTGTCTGATTAATGGCTATGTATGTGCGATATTTAGTGGCTATCCGCTTGATAAGGTTAGTCAAAAATTTGATGCTTACATTCGCCTTGCGCCGGCTTTGAAGCAGGAACAAGTGATTCACCAACTCCATATTTGGACCCAAGTCATTGTAAACCTTCGTGGAGAGTCAGAATTTAGTGCCCAATTGAAGGGACAATTTTTTGATATTGATACCATGTTACCTTGGCTTTATGAAAGCCAAAATTTCAATACCTCCAATTATGCCAATGTTGCTCAGTTATTGTTATATTATACTTTTGATGCTTATGAACAAGCTTATGCGACAGCAGTAAAAACGGAATCTTACTTGCCAGCAAGTACCGGCAAGGCTTTTACACCAAGCTATAATTTTTATTATTCGTTGACATTAGCTGCTCTTTATCCGACAGTTTCAGACGAAACACAAGCCCAGTATTGGGAAAAATTGACGGCTAACCAACAACAGATGAAACTCTGGGCAGATAATAGTCCATCGAATTTTTTGGATAAATATCTGTTAGTTGAAGCAGAAATAGCGCGTATTCGTGGCAATGATTTAGCGGCCATTGATTACTACGATCAAGCCATTGAATCAGCTAACAAGAATGGATTTACCCAAAACGAAGCATTGGCTAATGAACTAGCCGCTAAATTCTGGTTAGCCAAAGGCAAAGATAAATATGCCAAATCTTTTATGATAGAGGCCCATTATTGCTATACGCTCTGGGGAGCGAAACGGAAGGCCCAAAAATTAGAGAAAAAATATCCACAATTTGCTTTTCAGACAACAACCCTAGAAGTAGATACTCTGAAAACGATAGATTCCCTATCTTCACTGACGAAAACACGCAATATACCCACTGCTAATAAGGGCCAACTTAGCTTATTAGATTTAGAAACGGTGTTGAAATCCTCACAAGCCATTGCCGGTGAAGTGTATTTAGAGAAACTGTTAGTCACTCTAATGAATATTATGATCGAAAACACCGGGGCTGAACAAGGCTTTTTGTTGTCAGAAAAAGGACATCACTGGATGATTGAAGCCGAAGGCACGATGGAAGATAGCCAAGCACAAATCTTAGCTAATGGTGAGCAAAAAGTACCACAAAATGCTGATAGTGTCATTGCTATGACAGTTGTCAATTATGTGGCTCGCACCAAAGAAGCTGTTGTTCTTAATAATGCTACCCATGAAGGTAATTTTATTCAGGACCCTTATATTTTAACAGCCAAACCAAAATCGGTCCTATGTGTGCCATTAGTGAATCAAGGTAAATTATCGGGGATGGTCTATTTGGAGAATAACCTAGTGAGTGGGGCTTTCACCCCGGCACGAGTGAAAACAGTACAGCTTTTGGGGGCCCAAGCCGCTATTTCACTGGATAATGCCAGACTATATGAAGATTTAGCCGAATACAATCGGACTTTGGAGGCTAAAGTCGCTGAACGTACCCAGGAATTATCACAGGCCCTTGAAAATCTGAAAACAACCCAACAAGAACTGGTACAATCAGAAAAAATGGCCGCTTTAGGACAATTAATTGCGGGTATTGCCCATGAAGTAAACACCCCTTTAGGGGCCATACGAGCCTCCATTGGTAATATTGCTGATGCACTTGAGGAATCAATGCAACAATTACCAGAATTATTTAAAAAACTGACACCAGAATTGCAGCTACAATTCTTTGCTTTATCTGATGCGGCTCTTAAAAACCGAAAAAATTTAACGGCTAAAGAAGAACGTAAATTCAAACGGACAATGACAGCCGAATTGGAAGATTATGAGATCGATGATGCTGATGATATTGCTGAAACATTAGTTGAAATGGGACTTTGTGAGGATATTGAGCCCTTTGTTTCTCTATTCCAATCACCTGACAGCGAACTGATTCTACAAGCCGCCTATAACTTGTCAATTCAGCAAAATCACTGTCAGAATATTATTACCGCCGTAGAACGTGCTTCTAAAGTCGTCTTCGCGCTAAAAAATTATGCTCGGCAAGATCACACGGGCCAAAAACTGCAAGCGAATATAGCAGAAAGCATTGAGTTGGTATTGACACTTTATGGTAATCAAATCAAACAAGGTATTGAAGTGATTACCCGTTATGAAGAAGTGCCAAACATACTTTGCTATCCAGATGAACTGAATCAAGTATGGACCAATTTGATTCACAATGCACTTCAAGCAATGGATAATCAAGGGACATTAGAAATTGCCGTTTCAGAACAAAATCAGAATATTGTGGTCAACATTACTGATTGTGGCCAAGGTATTCCAGATGATATTAAATCACGGATTTTTGAGCCATTTTTTACCACGAAACCCCCTGGGGAAGGTAGCGGCTTAGGATTGGATATCGTTCGTAAAATCATGAACAAACATCAAGGAGAAATTGATGTTGAAAGTCAACCGGGTAAAACAACCTTTAGCGTTTCTTTGCCGATAGAAACTTAATAGAAAAGCCCAAAGCTAAAGCTTTGGACTCCAAGCGGTTTTGGAATCCAAAGCTTTAGCTTTGGAATTGGAGTCCAAAGCTTTAGCTTTGGGCTTTTTTCACAATTTTAAGGAGAGATAACAATGTCTAAAAAAGCAGCCATTTTATGTGTTGATGATGAAAAAAGCATTTTGATGAGCCTCAGAACCCAAATCAAAAAGCATTTTGGTAAGCGTTATTCGTATGAAATCGCTGAAAGTGTGGAAGATGCGTGGGAAATCATAGAGGAACTTGACAAAGACGGTATAGAAATTCTCGTCATTGTATCAGACTGGTTGATGCCTCGGATTAAAGGAGATGAATTTTTGACTCAAGTCCATGAAAGATTTCCTAAAATAGTTAAGGTCATGTTAACCGGGCAAGCGGATGATGAAGCGGTGGAACGTGCTACACAGAATGCCAAACTTCACCGTTGCTTACAGAAACCTTGGGATGAACAAGAGTTAATTGATGCCATTGAATCAGGATTAGGAGAATTATGAAAAAAAAACCCGTTATTTTATGTATTGATGATGAAAAAATATTACTGATGGGTCTCAGGCAACAACTCAAAAATCAAGTTGGAAAGGAATATCGGATTGAAATCGCCCAAAGTGGCGAAGATGCCTTAGAGATCATTGAAGAATTACAAGAAGATGACGTTGAATTACCGCTCGTTATCTCTGACCAAATTATGCCAGGCATCAAAGGTGATCAATTATTGGTACAAATTCATGCTATTTTGCCTAAAACCTTAAAGATTCTGTTAACAGGACAAGCTGAACCCGATGCAGTAGGCAATGCTATTAACAATGCCAATCTTTATCGCTATATCACTAAACCCTGGGAACCGGCTGATCTGAATTTAACGGTAATAGAAGCTCTGCGTCGTTATTATCAAGAACAAGAATTGGCAGAATTTTATGCGGATTTGGAAGCTAAAGTGGTTGAGCGTACTCGTGAAGTACAACAACAAAACGAAGTCATTATCCAGGAAAGAGCCGCTAAAGAAGCAATTTTACAAGCGAATAAAGAAATAGAAGCGCAAAAACAAGCATTAGCGAAAACTTTACAAGAATTGCGTTCTACCCAACAACAATTAGTTGAATCTGAAAAAATGGCCGCACTTGGACAATTGATTGCTGGTATTGCCCATGAAATTAATACGCCATTAGGTGTCATTCGCTCATCTGTCCACAACGTTTCTCGTTTTCTTGTTGACACTTTAGAGCAGTTGCCCGATTTTTTCCAATCATTAACGAAAGAACAACAGAAAGATTTTTTAATACTGTTTAAACAATCTATTGAACACAAAAACATTTCTTTAAGTTCTAAGGAAAAACGTCAACATCGGCGTATTTTAGTTCGACAACTTGAAGCTTATGCTATTAACAAAGCCACAGATATTGCTGATACTTTGGTAGAAATAGGTATTTATGATGACAAGGACATTGAAAGCTTTTTACCTTTATTAAAATTAGAGAATAGCCAATTTATTTTAAAAATGGCCTACCAATTATCGGCTCTAAATGCCAATACGCAAACGATTATATTAGCTTCAGAGCGGGCCACTAAAATTGTTTTCGCGCTCAAAAGTTTTGCCCATTACGATCAAAGTGGTGAAAAAATTAAAGTCAATATTATAGATAGCATTGAAACCGTTTTAGTGCTTTACCATAATCAAATTAAAGATAAAGTTAAAGTCATTAAAAATTATACGGATTTACCGCTAATTCCTTGTTATCCAGATGAATTAAATCAAGCTTGGACTAATCTCATTCACAATGCTTTACAAGCAATGGCTAATAAAGGAACTTTGCAAATTGATATCACCATGCAAGAAAATTCTGCCATTGTTAGCATTACTGACAGTGGGCATGGAATTCCTCAAGATATTCAAGCAAAAATATTTGAACCATTTTTTACCACTAAACCACAGGGAGAAGGCAGTGGTTTAGGATTAGATATTGTTCGTAAAATTATTGATAAACATCAGGGAAAGATAGAAATGGAGAGTCAACCGGGTAAAACAACCTTCAGAATTATATTATCTATTATCTCATAATATTGTTCTAATGGCAAACTTTTTGCTTTATTTAAAATAGCATTTTAAGAAAGAGTAAAAATGGCTCTCTCGCATTTTGAATAGGTAGTAGTTTTTGTGTTCTTCAGAAGAAAATTAGAATCGCTCTGATTTTTAATTCAACTAAAAAATGAATACCAAATAAACTCTTTAAAAGCTTTGGTAAAGGAGATGGCAATCGCTATACAATTTTTAAAATAAATCCTTGTATTTACTTATATATTATCAGAAATAATGGCCAAATTAATGAAATACAAAGATACAGTAGCTGAAATATTAACACACGGGTTAAAAAATTTTCTTGCTGTAAAAAATCCTGTGATACTCAGATTTAGATGACTCAACTTATTGATTTTATTTAACGCAAAAAATCGTTTTTTCCTGTATCACAGGAAAATTTTAAGAATTGGTATTACCCACTCAAATTGCGAAAGAGCCCAATTTACGTCCTTAGAAAGTAGTGCTCAATATTGAGCATTATCCTGATGAAACACTCCGCTTACGTCCATGGATGGTGCCGTTCAACATTGGGCATTAAGTCAGTGCATATTTGAGAGATAAACATGGATAATACACAACAGTTTTCTGATAGGGTAGACGATTACAAAAAATATCGTCCTAATTATCCGTCAGAAATTATTTTCTTATTGAAGCAGCAATGCGAATTAAATCATAAAACAACGGTTGCAGATGTTGGCTCGGGGACGGGAATATTTACTAAGTTATTATTGCCCCATGCTAAAATGGTATATGCTGTTGAACCAAATGACGCGATGCGGAAGACCGCAGAACAGTTGTTACCAGATGAGACACATTTTAAAAGTGTTAATGGAACGGCTGAAGACACTACACTTCAATCAGATGGACTTGATATTGTGATCGCAGCCCAAGCATTTCACTGGTTTGATCATGAACGTGCAAAACGTGAATTTATTCGAATACTCAAAGAAAATGGGCATATCGTCTTGATCTGGAATGATAGGAATACTGAACAAAGTGACTTCATCAAGGCGTATGAAGAACTCTTACTCACGTATATACCTGAGTATGCTCATGTGAATGCTCATAATATACCCAAAGATGTCTTTGACCACTTTTACTATCCCAATACGTGGAAATTATTTACATTTACTCAGTGTCAAATCTTTGACTTTGACGGGCTTAAAGGTCGGTTTTGTTCATCATCCTATACGCCAAAGGAAGGACATCCAAGCTATTCATACGTTATAAGAAAATTAAAACATCTTTATGAGCGGTATCAAATCAATTCGACCATTCGCTTTGAATATATGACAAAAGTTTATATTGGAAAACATCCATAACCCTTACCACCTATTAGTTTAGTACAACGGATTTAAAAATAAACGAAACGTAGTAACGAGCGAAGCGAGATCAAAGACCACTTAACTATATAGATACACAGAAATCTTTTAACATTATAGTATTTTTAAAAAAGTTAAAATACTTTTATTTACCTACATATATCTATAAAATATTTAATTTCAATAATTTGCATGATAAATATCCAAATATTTTATTTAACTTATTGATAATAATAATAAAATTTAAATTTAACGGATACTTGAGTTTATTATTGTTGAAGCTGTTCTGAAAAAACAGAATTGTTAAAAAATTCATGCGAAATCGCAGAACGTTTCAAAACTTTGAAGGTTTTTCCTTGAAATAAAATTTTATATCATGAATAAAAATCAAACAGTTTGGTTAGTTAGACATGGTCTGAGAGAAGACCATCAAAAATTCGGAGTTGCTGAATCTAGGCGAATCCATATTGATGATCCCGAATTATCAGATAATGGAGAAAAACAGGCCCAAGAATTGGCTGAATATTTTGCGAATAAAAAGGTAGCGCATATCTTTTGTTCTCCTTTTCTAAGATGTTTGCAAACTATCGAACCGGTTGTAGAAAGATTAAATCTTCCGTTAAAGATCGAGTATGGTATCAGAGAATCTTTTACTGAATTTAAGCGAGAACCCCAAATTATGACACCTGCTGAAATGTGCGCCCAATTTCCCAAAATAGATAAAACTTATGTCAGCCAGGTAAATCCACATTTTCCAGAAACCCTTGATGAAATGTCCAAACGGGTAGCATTGACTATAAAAAAAATAGTCAATCAATTTAATGGGAATTTGTTGTTTCTTGGGCATCAATCGTCTGCGGTTGCTGGGACTAGGACATTATTGAACAAAACATCTGATGAGCTTCAATTAGGATGCCCTCCTACTGGCATTTTTGAATTACAACGACCGGATTATCAGTCCAATGACTGGAAAATGATTGGAAATGCTGAAATATCGCATTTGAGCGAGCCAAGGAAAAGTTTTGATGGTATTGAAGAAAATGAAATTCGCTTGTGGTTGAAGTATCACAATCTGAGTTCGTTAGATGAATTGTTAGGAAATAGTATAAATAGGTATTTTGGCACTGGGGTCAATGGGATTGCTTCTATGACATAAAGACCTGACAGGTTTTTAAAACCTGTCAGGTATGCTCGTTTTGATTTTTCTGAAAGTCTATAGGAGAAAGGAAAAAGGCCCTTTAAAGAAATTTGGCTTTCAAACCGCTTCATAAGAGACCTTATCGCCTTTCCCTGACCCTTTCCTTCCCCCTTTATCCTTTTTCCAGAAGCAATCCCATTGAACGACCTCCTTTATATGGTTCTTCCTCTAACTCCCCTATCTAACTTCACGAATAGTCCCGTATTATTTTATGCGTTCCATCCCCCATCATTGTTAAGAATAGCACCGGTCACATTATCAGTGTTTGGACCCACTAAATAAGCGACCATTTCGGCAATCTCTTCAACACGACCATAACGTCCAATTGGAGAGCGAGGTTTCATCGCTTTTGCCACTTCACCATCCTCAGGGTTCATCTCAGTATGAATGGGGCCCGGCTGAATGCAATTGACAGTAATACCACGAGAAGCAAAATCACGCGCCCATGCACGAGTCAAACCCGCAAGCGCAAATTTAGTCATGGAATAGAGTGCAAGACCAGGAAAAGGAACACTTTCACCAAAAATACTGCCGATATTAATAATCCGACCACCTTTTGGCATGTTTGGAACTATGGTTTGGGTTATGAAAAAAATACCCCGCAGGTTGAGATTGATATTTCGATCAAAATCTGCTTCAGTCATTTCCAAAAAATCCAGTAGCTGAAGAATCGCGGCATTATTCACAAGAATATCAATCTTTCCATAGTCTTGAATCACCTGTGCTATCACTTTTTTATTAGCATCAAGATCACCTACATCAGCTTGAATGCAACTAGCAGACACTCCACAAGATTGGCAAGTTTCCACCACATTATTAGCATCTTTTAAAGAATTGGTATAAGTGAAAACGATATTGGCACCACCACTTGCCAGCCGTTTACAAATGGCAGCCCCAATTCCTCGACTACCCCCTATTACCAATGCCACTTTACCCGATAAAGGCATAGCAATTTGAGACATTTTAGAACCTCCTAATAAAGTTTCGTATCTATCTATTGGTAATGGGTGATTGGGAATAGGTAGTCGGGAATGGTAGTTTTTTTAACAAAAGCTCACACCATTACCAATTACCCATTCCCGATTACCCATTTTCTTGGAAATTCCTTATTTCCAACGATTTTTCACATCCTCTGCAAAATTTTTTTCTGGTTTCAACGCTCCGGCGTTGGAATCCTTATGTGACGCTCCGCGTCACTCCTTTTTTCAAAATGACAAAGTCTATATAACTCATTTAGGATTGCTATAGTCTTGATTTAATGACATTCTGAAAACGCCAGAGAACTTTTTGCGTATAATATTTCAAAAACGTGGATAAACTCAACTAAAAATTAAAAATTACAGACTTCTCCCTATTTTTCAGTGACATTGATGAGTTAAGGTTCGTTTAATTGCCAATCATAATCATGATCAATTGAACCATGAAATATTTGCAGACGTTCAGCCAACTCTGGCTTAGCATACTTCAAAAAGTGTTTTACCACACTTTCATCAGTTCCACCAAAATCAACTTTGTACCAATGGTAAATGCTGGAAGTCACCAAATAATCATCTTCCAAAAACTCAACACCACGTTGATGATTCACATAGTCCCTTGCCCCTTTTTCCAATAATTCCTCCATGTTTTGGGCAGTATAAGCTTTGGGAGATAAATTGGGACACCCATAGCTCGCACAGTTGACAGCATAGTGTATCCGATTATCTTGCCAAATCGGACGCAAAATACCATGTTCAATATTATTCAAAGTCAACTTCTGCCCAACGACTTTAACACCCACATCATCCCAAGGTCCAAACCCAAACCAGCCCTGATGAATTTTGGTAATCGACTTCACCGGATATCCGCTTAACACGATTTTTATAGTCAGTGCATTGTAAAAATTAATCCAATAGGCTTTTTGCGTAGCCTTAGCATAATCACGCGGATCGAGGCTTTGAAGATAAGACAAATAGTCATCAAACTTTTTCTTATCAGTGGCATTCGCCTTTAATTTTTTGTAATCGAAACGATTAATACCAGAAGGATGATTAGCCTCCAAATAACCATCTAAGATGGCTTGCCATGCAGAGTGATTAACAATAGCTTGATTAGCTTCGTCGCTCTTATTCCAAAATGGAATTAACTCCGCCTTGGGAGCAGCAATCAACAGACTTGACCAAATAAATAAAAGAATTGTCCAAAACCCGATGAACGATAGTATTTTATATTTTTGCATGATATTCTTTATAAAAAATAATGATGGGGATTACCTTCATTTAAGGCGATTTCCAGAAAAAATTATACCGTTGCCTGAGCGGTTGATGAGCTTGTCGAATTATGTCGAAGGCAATCTTTGCGGTTGCCTTCGACAAGCTCAGGCAACGATCCCGGTATTTTCTTTTCTGGAAATCGCCTAAGGTAAATAAAATAATAGGGATAATAAAGATACCTCCTTTTTTACCACCGAACATTCTGCCAAAATAAAGGTTTTAAATAGATTTACTTTATCATAATTTTAAATCAATTGTCATCTTTTTTAAGAGAAGAAATTTAAAAATATTTTTTACTTCAAACGATTAAGTTTCATGATTTTTATCATTTCGAGCAACACTCAAAACGTAGTATAGCACTTATCACTTGAATGAACCCTAAACAGACGCTAGGCTAGAATCCATGTCAAATGCTCTTGGAAAAATGAATATCCACTTAAGTGAAGATTGTTGTAATAGAGCATAGCAATGATCAATAAAAAAAAGAAGACAACCATCTAAAAACGGGAACGTTGAAAAGATATATTATATTTAATGTTAAGGCTTTACCACAGAATTTTTGAACATTTATATATATGATATAATAAGAAATTATACTCAAATATTATGCTGAATCTTTGAATAAGAAAGCTTTTTAATTTTAATAAATTCATTCAATATTCTCAGTCCCCTTAACCCTAATCTTTAAATTATCAAAGGGAATTTGCATCAAAAATATGTCAAAAATACCTATCACTAAAGACATTAAAGTGCCAGAGGCTTATTTAGAAAAATGGCAAAAAACGGTTGATTTAATGGCCCACATTTTTGAAGTCCCCGCCGGACTTATTATGCGAGTATTTCCAACCGAAATCGAAGTATTTGTCTCCAGTCAAACCGAAAATAACCCTTATGAAAAATTTGAAAAAGCGTTTTTAAATACCGGGTTATATTGTGAAACGGTGATGGCGCAACGAGAACAATTGCATATTCCTAATGCACTTGACGATGTCAATTGGAAAAATAATCCCGATGTGAAATTAAACATGATTTCATACTTAGGGGTTCCACTCGTATGGCCCAACGATGAAATATTTGGAACCATTTGTGTTTTAGATAGTAAAACCAGACACCATTCTTCAGTTTATCAAGCCTTATTATGGCAGTTTAAAGAAATCATTGATGGCGATCTCAGATTACTAATCAGTGAACATCAATTAGAACAACGCGCCCAAGAACTAGATCAAGCATTAACTGATCTCAAAGCCACACAAGAAGAACTCATTCAATCCGAAAAAATGGCCGCTTTGGGACATTTAGTGGCTGGCATTGCACATGAAATCAACACGCCACTCGGCGTGATTCGTTCATCAGTTGGCAATATGGTTGAATTTCTCAATCAGCAATTAAAACAATTGCCTACTTTTTTTAAATCACTTTCAAAGGCCCGTGAACAAGATTTTTTTCTATTGCTCGACAAGATTACAGAAGATAAACCGGCATTATCTAGCCGAGAAAAACGCCAACTGAAAAAAACGTTAACCAGTCAACTACAAGAACAACACATTGACAATGCCAAAACCGTTGCTAACAAATTAATCAATATTGATATTTATGACAATATCGAAGCCCTGCTACCTTTATTGAAAGCGCCTGAAAATCCAATGATCTTAGATATAGCCTATCAATTGGCTATTGTTCAAAAAAGCACAAATTCTATTAATATAGCCTCAGATCGGGCTGCTAAAACCATTTTTGCCCTGAAAAATTTTGCCCGTTTTGACTCATCCGGCGAAAAACAAGAAACGAATCTTACAGAAGGCATTGAAACAGTATTAATACTCTATAATAACCAATTAAAACAAAATGTTGAAGTTATCAAACACTATACGGAATTGCCCCCAATATTATGTTATCCAGATCAACTTCATCAAGTGTGGACTAATTTGATTCACAATGCACTCTATGCGATGGATTATAAAGGGACGTTAACACTTGAAACCCAACTGTCAGATAACAACCAAGTTATTATCCGCATTACTGATAGTGGCAAAGGCATCCCAATCGACATTCAACCGAAAATTTTTGAACCTTTTTTTACCACCAAACCCGCTGGAGAAGGTAGTGGCTTAGGATTGGATATTGTCAAAAAAATTGTTGACAAACATGATGGAACAATTGAAGTCGAAAGTTCGCCCGGCAAAACTACCTTTATTGTCTGTCTGCCTATGTAAGTACTGAACCATAAATTTTCAGATATGATGAATTTTTGGTAGATTTGATGACTATTTCGGTGGGCAACAAAAAGACGTTACCCACCCTACAAAATACCTGAAAATTTGTGCTTCAGTACTTAATAGTGGGGTAAATACCTTAAGGTGATTTCCAAGAAAGATTACCGTTGCCTGAGCGGTTGATGAGCTTGTCGAATTATGTCGAAGGGGTAGTCCTGCAATGTGAGTGATATTCTGAAAGAATGCTGTCATTTCAAACGAAGCGAGAAATATTAGGCATTTTAGATTTCTAAGTTTCGCTCGAAATGACAAATATCACTTACATTGCAGGACTACCGTCGAAGGCAGTATTTACGGTTGCCTTCGACATAATTCGACAAGCTCATCAACCGCTCAAGCAACGATTCCCGGTATATTCATTTTTGGAAATCGCCTAAGTTAAGAACAGTGAGTGTTGGAGGGGGAACCCTCACATCCCTTCTTATGAGGCTGCTTTTCCCTTTGGGAAAGAGCAATTAAAAACTCTTTGAATACTTTACATAACCAGAAAATAAAATACACTATGTCAAAACCAATCATTTTATGTGTCGATGATGAACCCTTTGTGTTAGAAAGTCTTGAAATAGAATTGAAACGTGCTTTTGGAGAAAATTATGACTATGAATTTGCTGAAAGTGCTGAAGAAGCCTTGGAAGTCATTCAAGACTTGAGTGAGGATAATGTAGAAGTTCTAGTCATTATTTCCGATTGGCTGATGCCAGGCATGAAAGGGGATGAATTGCTTATTCGGATTCACCAAAAAATGCCAACTGTCATAAAAATTATGCTAACCGGACAAGCAGATGAAGAAGCAGTTGAACGGGCCCAATCGGAAGCGCATTTGCAACATTGCTTGCGTAAACCTTGGGATAGCCAAGAACTTATTGAAACGATTAAAACAAGTTTAGCAAACCATGAATAAAATAGCGATTGTTTGTGTCGATGATGAGCCTTCTATACTTTATTGTTTAGAAGTAGAAGTTGAAACGGCAGTGGGTAATGACTATCTCATTGAAACGGCTGAAAATGGTGAGGAATGTTTAGAAGTTTGTGAAGATTTATTAAAAAATGGGGATGAAATCGCGCTCGTCATTTCCGACTGTATCATGCCGGGTATGAAAGGAGATGAATTATTAAAACGGATTCACTCACTGTCACCAAAAACCTTCACCATTATGCTAACGGGACAGGCTAACATTGAAGCCATCCGTAATGCCATCAAATATGCTAATTTATATCGTTATATTGACAAACCTTGGCAATCTAACGATTTCAGATTAACGATTAAAGAAGCACTGCATAGCTATCTTCAGGACCAAAAACTCTCAGAATTTTATGGAGATTTAGAACGAAAAATTGCACAACGGACTCAGGAACTAGAAGAAAAAAACCAAGCCTTAATCGAACTCAATCAAGAAAAAAATGAATTTTTAGGTATTGCAGCCCATGATTTAAAAAATCCCCTATCAGCTATTCAAGGCTTTGCGGAAATCATTATTGATGATTATGATGAGATGCCTAAAAATCAAGTGATTGAGATGTCAATGAAGATTTTAATCAGTGCGCGTCAAATGTCTAATTTGATAAAACATCTACTCAATGTCAATACCATTGAATCTGGACACAAACATATTTCGCTTCGTACCGTTGATATTTTACCCTTGCTACAGGCAATGGTGGATTGTTACCTAGAACGGGCAAAGGCAAAAAACATCCATTTACATTGTGAATATTTGGAAAAACCTTATGATGCTTTTGTCGATAAAACTACCGTTTGTGAAATATTGGATAATCTGATTTCCAATGCGATTAAATATTCACCTTACGACAATAATGTTTATATTCGACTTAGCCAAAGTGATAGTGTGGTACGTTGTGAAATACAAGATGAAGGGCCCGGATTAAGTGAAGATGAGCAAAAACAATTATTTATAAAATTTAAACGGTTAACACCTTGTCCTACTGGAAAAGAAGGTTCAACCGGCTTAGGTTTATTTATTGTGAAAAAATTAGTAGAAGCACTGAATGGCAAAGTATCGTGTCAAAGCCAATTAGGACAAGGCACAACATTTACGGTGGCATTTCCTAAAAAATAGAATTGGTTCTGACAAATACTATCTCTTTAAGAAATAGTATTTGTTGGTCATACAAAAATCCCTTGTACTTTTACCATATCATGCGTTATACATTGATAATATTACTTTTTTTAAATAACATGGCTTGTAGCAATGTTAATAAGACTCCAAAAGAAATACTTCAAAAAGAAAGCATATTTGTGCATCTCCCCACTTCTGAAAAACCAAAAATACCTCAAAAAACACGTCAACCGAAAAATACATCAATAACCACCAAACCTATCTTGCCGCCAAAAAAATCGGTTACAAATATCCAAACCGTCGGTATTTACCGAGTAGCCGCTTATCTGGCAGAAGTCGGCTATTTTTACGGTCCGCTTCAAAAAGCAACACTTGAGACGGTAAAAGCTGCCTTAAAGTCATTCCAACGAGATATTCGAGTTGCACCAACAGGTGTTTTGGATGATGCTACTTGGCATAAACTGCAACGCCTTAAACTCGGTCATCCGATAAAAGCTGAATTGGAAGTCATCACAGCTGAAAAACCGGCAAAAATAGACACACCATTTCCGTCTCCACCAGTGACAAAACCGGCAAAGCGTCATGCTCCAACAATATCTGCTACCACTTTCAAACCAGGAGAATCAGTTTATGCTATTGAAAAAATTGAATGTAAAGGCGATCATGAAGCATTTATGTTAATTTACGAAGGAAAATTTCAACAAGCAGCAGCACAAAAGAACAAAGTACAAGTGCGTGTCAATAAACGGCTTGCGATGTGGTATGATTCTTACAAAACTGGAAAAAACGATCAAGATTGGTGGTGCATTCCCAAAAAAAGATTTTGTTATTCTCGTATCAATTTTACTGATTGGGGAGGCCAATTAAAATCAAATGAAGTGGGTAATTTTGAGGTAGAATTAACAATGTCTAGCCATGATGATATGATGGCTTTTATTGCACAATCCGTCAAAAAAGCCTGTTCATTTTAAAAAAGGTAAACCATTTCCAAAATTTATTTTGGATGATATTGGAGTGGTAGAGTTTTTTCCAGAAATGATTTCATTTCCGAAACCTTTATTAAAAATAATTATAGTGTCTATAAAATAATACCTTCGCTAATTCTGAAAATTAGAGACATTGAACAACAAATACTATTTCTTTAAGAAATAGCTTATGTAAGAACCAATTTCCTCGAACCACAAATACTATTTCTTTAGGAAATAGCTTATGTAAGAACCAACTTCATTGAATGATTTTTTATAATTGGCGAAGGTATTTTGTTCAAAAAAATTTGGCAAAAAAATGACGATTTCTTAAAGAAATCGTCTTTTTCAACCAGCCAAAATTTTCTCTTAATGGATATTTGGTAAAATAAGGGAGGTTATCAATGACTGATATTAACGAGACAGACAGTCTTGCAGATGCTAACAACCAAGCACAACTAGCTAATGTGCTGGATAAATTAGGCAGCACTTTTAATACCTTAAATGTCACAATGGCAAAATTTGAGCAAAACAATGCGAATCGCCAGCAAGTTCAGGAAAAAAATATTAAGGTGTTTAGCATCATGGCTGTTGCCATTGTTTTTGTTGTTGTTATACTGGCAGCCCATCTATTTTATGTGATTCAAGCGATGGAACAGATTATGAGTAGCATGTCTCAGGACATGGGGGAAATGCAAAAACACATGTCCAAAATGACGGTTTCTATGGAAAATATGACAACAGACATGCGGACAATGACTGTTAAAGTCACACAGATGAGTGACAATATGCAATTGGTCTCAAACGAACTGGGCAACATGTCAAGCAATATGGATCAAATATCATTGGATATGAAAGATATGAAAAAAACGATGGTTTTAATGGAAGTGAGTACCCGCACGATGAGTCGCAAACTGAACGAAATATCCAGTACAGTTTCTCCAGTAATGGAAGGAGCGCGGAAATTTATGCCTTTTATGCCGCCAGGAATGCCTTGGGGTAATAATCGTTATCGAAGATAAATTTGATTTCCACAAGGAGTGATGCTTTTGCTAAGGAACCAGAAAAAATAGATTATTCGGTATGGTTCAATTTAAGGTAACAAAGGCGAACACGCAGGTTCGCCCTTGTGTGTGTTACCCAATTGAGGCTCATTTGAACCATGCCGATTATTCATTCACCATTGTATTTAGTTAAGTTTATGTGGTTTTATGTCACTCATTGTTGGTGTCATAAGACTTGCCGATAAAGCTTGATTAATTAAAGTGGCTAATTTCCTTGCCCCACTTGATGTTAAAGCAATTCTTGTATGTACCGGCAAATAACTCTCTCCACTTCCAGGCTCAATAATATTCCCCGAAGAAAAATTAATGATCACTTCATCTCCGGTAGAACTTATCACAAATTGGGACGCATACAAAGCAGTGGTTTGCTCGTAACGAAGTTGTAACTGTTGAGGTATTTTAGTTTGAGACGTTTGAGCAGTCGGCATGAAGGTTTACCTTTTTTTGAATTTTTACGCTAAATGAGCCAAAATAAATTTTGGACTCCGTTTTAACTTTACTTTAATGAGCCAATAAATTGTAGACTCTGTTTCGTAAGGTTTGTTTAAAGACTCACGCGATGTTCGATTTTTTATAATTCATTGAATTTTAAAATTTTCATGATGATGGATTTCGAGAGCGTTCAAAATATACTACTTAAAAATCAATCATTTACAAAATAAACTTGAACATTGCGTAAGACTCAGAGTTTAATAATACCCGAAACTTGGGTAGTGCTAGGAAAGTAGTGATTTTGGCGTTAAAACGTAAGGAAGGACTTGATTCTTAAAACATCTAATCACTACTTTATCTAGCACTCTTGAATGTCCAAACCTGCCAGGTTTTAAAAACCTGGTAGTGCTTTGTCAAATCTAAAAATTAGGGTTGCATGTAGTGTAACTTATTGACAAAAAGAAAAAATTGCAGATTCTAACCCTAAATTTAAGTCATGACAAAGCAGTAGGTATAATTTCGAGTTTTTAGGTTGGCGGGCTTGTCGAACTATGTCGAACCATTGAATCCCTAATTCCTAAAATATTAAAATATTAAAATAACCGAAATGACAACCAACGTTGCTACACCAAGAGCACTAACTAACCAACTCTCATCAACTTTTTGGACTTCTGCTTTGGAAATTGCAGAGTCTGCGGAGTCTTGGGCAACTATTGCTTCGCTAATAGCTTTCTTAGCTAACTTTTGGGCTTCTTCTGCTTTGGACATCGCCGTGTCAGCCACTTCTTGAGCAATTTCTGCTTTAAAAACGGCAGTTTCTGCTTTATCTTGGGCTACTTCCGCTTTAGTATCAGCTGTCTTAGCAGTCGAGAAAGCGGTTTGAGCGGTGAAAACGGCGGTTTTAGCGGTATTTTCAGCACCCAAAGCTTTAGAAACGGCGGTTTTAGCCGTATTTTCAGCACCCAAGGCTTTAGAAACGGCGGTTTTAGCGGTATTTTCAGCTCCTTTGGCTTTAGAGACGGCTGTGCTGGCGGTATTTTTAGCAATATTCGCGGTGAAAGCGGCAGTATTAGCAGTATTTTCAGCTAACGTTGCTTTGGATACGGCTGTTTTAGCGGTATCCTGGGCTATTTTTGCTTTGGAAATAGCGGTTTTAGCGGTGTCTTGAGCTAAATTTGCTACTTTTTCAGCATTTTTTACTTTAAAAACGGCAATGTCTGCGGTTTGTTGAGCGATATTGGCTTTAGAAACGGCACGATCTGCAATTTGTTGAGCGGTATTGGCTTTAGATATGGCTGTATCTGCCGTTTTTTGAACACTCGTTATAACCTTTTGAGCCGTTTTAGCCGCTTTTTCAGCGATTTCTGCTTTAGAAAGCGCGGTGTTTGCGGTATTTTTTGCTGCTTGTGCGGTTGAGATAGCTGTTTGAATGGCTGTTTCAATCGTTCCAATTTTAACTACGGCAAGATTGGCTGCTTTTTCTACTATTTCAATCTTGGAAGTCGCTATTTGAGTCGCTTTTTCAATCCTATTGATTTTGGAAGTTGTACTCTGGGCGATATTTTGTGTTGCTTCAACTTTTGAGAGGGCTGTTTGAACTAATTTTTTTGTCGTCTCAAGGTTGGAGATGGCAATATTGGCCGTTTTATTAGCAGTCTCTGCTTTAAAGAGGGCTGTTTGAGCGGTTTTTTCGACCGCATTCACTGTGGATACTGCAATGTTTGCTGTTTTTTCAATCGTTTGAACAACTTTTTTAACCGTATCAACGTTGGTTATGGCCATTTTTGCGGTTTTTTCAGCGACCCCTGCTTTGGAAAGGGCGGCACCTGCGACTTTTTCAACCGCCTCAATTTTTTTGGGTAAAGTTGTGCGAATAGTGTCTTGCACTACTTTGGCTGTTGATAAAGCAGTTTGTGCTGTTTTTTTGGCCGATTCCGCCTTGGATGCGGCACTTTCTGCGGTATTTTGAGTTTTTTGGACGGTTCTTTTCAGTTGCTCAATTTCGTTTTGAAACTGTGCTAATTCTCGTTGAAATTGTGCAAAAGTCCGTTCATAGCACTGTGGACTGTCACAGGTAGGATAGGCCAGCGCAAGGTTTGGTAAACATACCGACAATAAAAAAGCCGGCAACATTGTTTTGTTAAATTTCATAGATTTCTCCTTGAGTATTAAATTATAGCGTTTTTGCGTTTAATGCGTTACCGCGTTATAGCGTTTTTTATTTAATTTATTAATAACTTAAACTAGATTAATTTTATTTAATCGGGAATTGCTATAATGGTAATTGTATGTGTTCGGGATTTCTATGTGATCCTTAGCTGATGTACTCATCGTTATACATATACTCTGAACGTCCAAGATTTCGGATTTAATACCTGCCAGGTTTTTGAAACCTGGCAGGTCTGTCCGGCGTTTTTCGTCTATTCTCATAATCCGAAAACTTGAAGGTTTGCAGTATAAGTCAAAAATAGTTAAGAGAATCCTCGAAAATGGTGGGTTTCGCTCCCGCTCTACCCACCCTACGAAATAGACTTTATATTTCAAACACTTAAGTATTTGTGTCTAACGATGATAGCTGATGTAAGGGAAAACTAAAAAATACATTCTCCTTCTCAAAAATCTTAAGAGTATTAGAAATCCTATTTCTTAAAGAAATAGGATTTCTTGAATTTGTATTTGGGTAGTCTCTACAAACTGATAGATGTATTGATATGGTGGGCAATAGTTCGACAAGCTCACCAACCAGCGGGCGGATCGATATTAGCACTATTCAAGATCATAGCACCCGCTTACCCCAATGCCATTAAGTTAAGGATTTTAATTGGGGTAACCACAAGGGATTACCCCTACTTAATGGCATTGACCCGCTTACCCACCCTACCCTTCTACCCTTCATCCAAGTTCTAATTTTTATAGTGTTTCCCGATTTGAACAAATGCAAAATTAAAGAGCCCATTACCTCTTTATAAAATGAGGATTTAATAACTTTCAAAACTTGAATTGCCAAACCTGACCGGTTTTTAAAACCGGTCAAGTTTAATCGGGTTTTATTGAATTCTCATTCCTAAGTATAGACGAATAAATGATTTCTTTTTAAAAATTGTTTAGCTGTTAATTTTTAAATCCAAAATAAATTTTGAACTCCAATTTCTTCGTTAATCGGTGTTTTCTAATTCAAAACAAACTTGGCCATCAATGTTTTTGGTTATGGTTAGGCGATAGCCAGTATGAGCAAGATGTTTAACCACATGATAAAGGCCAATTCCAAACCCATCACGGGATGAAACGGGTTGAGTAAATAGGTTGCTATAAATGTCATCGGGTATTTTACTGCCGTCATCAGATACTGTCAGTTTTAAGTTGCGTGTTTCGATTTCTAGTGACACTTCAATATGAAGATCGGGTTCACGTTTGCGTTTTTCTAGTGCGTTTTGTAGTAAATTTTCCGCAACATTATCAAATAAATCTTCTGGAATAAGGACATTTTCATTATCCTTATGATGGTAAAAATCAATCTGGCTTTTGCGATAGCGAGCATTGAGATTGCTCCACCAAAGCATCACTGGCACGTTGGAATAGGAAAATTCAGACGGTTTTTGTAATTTATCTAAGGTACGCTTTAAACGTTGAGTTAAATGAGGCAATTGCCCTTGCAACAGTTTTTGAGTATTGTCAAATTCTGTCGGTGGACAGGTTTCTATCACTGATGTAATGGCATGTAAGGATTGTAGTAAATTTTTGATGTCATGTGTTAATTTGGCACCGGTTTCATGAATGGCTTGCAAATGAGCTTGTTGTGCAAAAGCGGCTTCACGGCGTTTTGCTTGGTGAAAATGTTCAAGCAGTTGCACCAAGATTTTGATCTGAAAAAATTGACTACCACTAATGCGGTAACGAGCATAAGCGGTCATTTCAATAGATTGTGCAGTAATAACTATTTGGTGTCGATCTTGATGTCCTAACAGTTCTTCACCATATAAGGACTGCCAACCAATACCTTTAATCCAAGGTAAGGTAAGCAGTTGTTCAAAACCAGCTCGTAAAAATTCGGGTGGTGTTAAATTCTTATAATTATTGGGTTTAGCCATAAGCTCTAACCATTGTTCAAAAGCTCCTCCAATATTGAGCAAATGCCGTGTCCACAATAAATCGACTCCTTCTTCCCCGGCAAATATAAGCCATAACCAACTGAAGGTTAAAATAAAAATGGTCATTGCTAATGATATGCCAAACACAGCAAGCGGAAAATTCATCTGATTTTTTTGAAAGAGGGTCAATAACAAACTCATATTATCTGATGATTGGATAGCTAAGCTGCCTAACAACATAATAATCATCAGCATGGAGAAAATAATGCCATGAAAAAAATCCACATAATAACGATGTTCACGGCTTTTTCCGGTTGATACTAGCAAAAATGTGAAAGGTATCGCTAAAAGCCCATATTGGAGTAATGCTCGAACATCTGGAACAAACTGATAGAGTAAAATCACTTCACCAACCAAGAGTTGAGGCAAATTGATGATGAATAATTCGACACTCAAAAACACGATGGCAACCAAATTGACAATTTTATCAACCGGTTTCACTAAATCACGTCCACCCATGACACCAATTAATAAGATTTGCCAAAGGGTAATTAACCAAATATGGGGAAAGGCCACCATGATGGAAATGAATAAGCCAAGTATTACTATATTCCTAAGATAATGTGGTTCTAAACGATTCCATAAAGGTTGCCACAAGATAAAAAAACTAAAATGAACTAGTAATACAATACGTAACAATAATTGCGGATAGGAGAATGTTGAAAAGTAATCCCACCAAAAGTAATCCCACCAAAGTACAATATGTAAAGGAATTAACATTAAACCGAGCAGCCGATGTTCATGCTGAGGTGGAATCAATGAAGTTGGGTGATGAAACATGGTTGAATTATCCTATTTAGAATTAATAGTTGTTAACTGATAATTGATAACTGATAACTGATAACTGATAACTGATAACTGATAACTGATAACTGATAACTGATAACTGAAATGAAATCTATTTTTACCCTTGCAGCTTTAGTCGTGTTGGAAGCTTTGCGGACCCGTTTTTTTGTCGTTATTATTATTTTATTAGCACTTGGGTTTGGATTAGCAATGTTTGTTGGACAAATAGCGATTATTGAAAACGTCGCTTATCAAAGTAGTTTGTTAGCTGCTTTCTTACGGTTAAGTGCGGTGTATGTGGTTACTTTATTTGTGATTACGAGTATGGTACATGAATTTCATAATCACGCTATATATTTATGGTTATCAATGCCATTACAGCGTAGTACTTATTTGATTGGCAAATTTAGTGGTTTTGCATTAATTGCTGCCATAACAGCACTTTTATTTGGTGCAATGTTGTTAAGCTACGTTCCTTATCAACAAGTTGGTTTATGGACAATATCCTTATTTTGTGAATTGTTGATAATGACTGCATTAAGTTTATTATGTGTACTGACTTTCCATCAAATCGTTCAAGCTTTTAGTGTGGTCGTAGGATTCTATATTTTGGCACGCAGCATCACTGCTATCCAATTAATGGCACAAGGACCACTGTTAAATACTCAATCATGGGCTGATCAAATCATTAATTTTTTTATTACCTCACTTGCTATGTTACTTCCAAATTTGGACCATTTCACCCAATCAAAATGGTTAGTCTATCAGACCGGTATTTTTGATCATTTGCTAGAAATTATCGTACAAACGATAGTTTATATTATATTATTAATAACAATGAGTTTATTCGATATTTATAGAAAAAATTTATGATAGAACAACAACGTTCTTGGCATTCAGTGCCTAAAATGGTGATAATATCACTTTTTTTGAGTATCGGGCTACAAATCTTATGGCACCATCAATTACCATCACCACAGCTACCTATAAAAACGCTAGCAGAACCTCCACCATTAGAATTATTACACTTGCTCAGTTTTGGTGATCCCATTGTCACTGCTAAAATGCTCATGCTGTGGTTACAAGCTTATGATAATCAAGCCGGACAATTTCTTAGTTATCAACAGCTTGATTACATCGCCCTGCAAAAATGGTTGGAACAAATTTTGCATATCGATCCAAATAGTCAATATCCATTGTTAGTGGCGAGCCATATTTATTCCAATGTAGCAGATACTAATAGACAACGGATTATGTTAGAATTTGTTTATCAAGAATTTTTTAAAGACCCCCAACACCGTTGGCCCTGGTTAGCACATGCCACTGTATTAGCAAAACATCGACTCAAAGACTTACCTTTAGCTCTAAAATATGCTAAAGCCATTGCAACTCATTCTAATTCACAAATGCCACGCTGGGCGCAAGAAATGCGGATTTTTATCTTAGAAGATATGGGAGAATTAGAACAAGCGCGTTTAGTTATTGGAGGTATGCTTGCAACGGGTCAAATTACTGAACAGAATGAAATCCAATTTCTTAATGAAAAATTACAAGCATTAGAAAAAAAATTGGCTTCGCCAATGACGAATAGCGAATAGTGCTAATTATACCAATTCTTAAATGAAAACAAAGTTTGGAGTCCAAGATTTATCTTGGAATTCAAGCAAAATGACACAAATAGTATTTCTTAAAGAAATACTATTTGTTGGAAAAAGTGCGTAAGTCCTAAAGAAATAGTATTTTTAAGAACGCCCACCCATTATAGTCATATAACTTATTGATAAATTAATAAATATAATATTGATAACTGATGAAATATCATCTTATCAGTCACCAGTTACCATTCGCCAGTTATTATTGGCAAAAAATGGACGATTAAAGTATTATTTATCTAAGCATTATTTCTACACGAGTGAATAACGAATGACTAATTTCTTAAATCTAAATAATAAAACAATTTTTTATGTTTAATTATAGTTATCAAATAAAAATTTCCTTTAAAAATTTCCTTCTAAATGGTTCTGTGATTTTTGGCACAAAATGGCATTGAGGAACAGGCTCAAAGCTTTGCCAAATGTTGTTTTGAATCCTACCAAATTATTCCATCAAAACATTTATAGTAACCATTAATTTAAATTTAAACCAAAAACTATTTTTCGCAAATGTCATAGCAATATTTTTCGCTATTCGCTATTCGCTATTTGGGAATTCTATTGAAAAATAGGGAAATATGCGCTATAGTAATTATTAGGGGATGCATAAATAATGGAGGTAAATCAAATGAAAAAGCAAGCTGGATTTACACTCGTAGAAATCGCGATTGTGATGGTGATTATTGGCTTATTATTGGGTGGTGTACTCAAAGGTCAAGAAATTATCACGAATGCCAAGATTAAAAATCTTGAAAATGATTTTAACGGTATAACAGCCGCAATTTATAGTTATCAAGATCGCTATCGTGCGTTGCCAGGAGATGATCCGCGTGCTGACAAGCGATTTCGAACAGTGAGTGGTGCTGTCCCAAATGGTGATGGTAATGGGATGGTCGATGGACCATTCGATGAACGCTCTGACGATGATGAAGAAAGCCGCAAATTTTGGGCACATTTACGCTATGCAGGTCTAGTAGCCGGTGAACCTATTACACCCTATGCTCAACCCTTAAATGCCTTTAGTGGTATAACTGGTGTTTCTTCTGATAAACAGGCGAATTCGGGAAGTGGTTCGATACCTCCTCCAAATATCCCAGGAGTTTATATTGGTTTTTCCAATATTCCAATTAAGATTGCCATTGCGGTCGAATCACGTTCTGATGATCAGAATTCACAAAGTGGAGGCATTCAAACAGACAGTGGTGGAGAGGAAGAGTATATTTCGATAACAGGAGAAATTAACTTGTATTTTGCACTATAATCTTTAAACAGCGGTAGGATTTTACACCTGTTTATTATGTGGGAATCAAAGCCATGAATAGACAAGCGGGATTGACATTATTGGAAATGGCTGTAGTGTTAGTAATCATTGGCTTGGTGTTGGGCGGTCTATTGAAAGGGCAAGAAATTATAGTTAATGCAAAGATTAAAAATCTTGAAAATAACTATAAAGGTATATCAATAGCTATTTATAGTTATCAAGATCGTTATAGAGCTTTGCCGGGTGATGATAAAGAGGCGACTAAACGATTTCCCCCTACTATTCCAATAATTAATGGCGATAACAATGGAAAAATTAGTGGTGAATTTGATGATACTTCTGAAACTCCAGATAATACTAAAGAAAGTCGCCATTTGTGGGCACATTTACGATTAGCCAATTTAATTAAAGGGGTACCCGGCACAACGGTGTTACCCCTTCACCCATTTTATGGCGTAATAGGTGTTGCTTCACCCAGCCGATTTACCAGAGGCAGAATGCCTATGAGCCTTACGAGGATGTTTATTGGATTCACCAATATTCCCAATAAAATTGCTCTTATACTTGAATCGCGTCATGATGATTTAAATCCCCATTTTGGGCAAATTCAAACGCAAGAAATGAGTTATGCCAACCCCCAGATACAACATAAAATCTATTTTGCGTTGTAAATTTTCATTTTATCTAAAATCTCTTATGCAACATATTACATCAAAGTGCATGGACACAACCAAAAATATTCCCCCTTTTTCAAAGGAAGGAATTTATCAATTATTTGGTTTCCATCACTATAAGGGACATGGCAGTCAATAACATACCTGAAATACTTCGTTTTAAATTAGAGGTTTCTACAAATAGACTGTTCGCGTTTGAATTTGGTGAAAATCTAAAATGTCGAAGAAATCCAATTTCTTGAAGAAATTAGATTTCTCTTGATTCAAAATTTTCACTGAAATGTCGAAGAAATCCAATTTCTTGAAGAAATTAGATTTCTCTTGATTCAAAATTTTCACTGATTTGAAATACCTTCAGTATACTATTTCTTTTCAATCTAGCTTATGTTGATAGTGGTTAAGTTATTTTCTATTACGTCCCTAATGGTTTAAAAATAACTCTTTAAATTTAAAAGTGATTTTTGTCTAATACCCATCCAAAGTCCATCCAAAGCATTAGTGTCCCACTGAATTAAAAAAGTGCTGTTTTTGAGAAATTCAAAGAAAAATCCAAAATTGATTAATGGATTTTGGAGATTTTTGATTCATAATAAACAATACTTTTAATCATACCTATAGCGTTTTCGAGTTTATTGTGTTACCGAGTTATAGAGTTTAATATTTAATTATCAATGATTTAAATAGCCTTAAATGTACTTTATTCAATCGGTAATTACTATATATGAAATATCACATCATTTTAACTATGAAAAAATCTCATGGTTTTACCTTTGTGGAAATTGCCATTGTCCTTGTTATTATGGGTTTACTATTGGGAATGGTTCTTAAAGGACAAGAAATTATCACTAACGCCAAAATAAAAAACTTGGAAAGCAATTTTCAAAGTATTGCACAGGCGGTTTCTATCTATCAAGAACGTTACCACGCACTGCCGGGGGATGATAGTAATGCTGAGAGGTTTGACACATTAACAACCAGTACAAACGGCGATGGGAATGGTAAAATTGGTGATCCATTTAATTCAGAAACAGAAAATGATGAATCTCGCCTCGTATGGTTGCATTTACGCTATGCCGGTTTAGTCGCTAGAACTTTACCTGAAGATAGGCAAAATAAACCTAACAATGTATTTAATGGAATTATTGGCATATCAAGCGACTCAAATTATTCAGAAATTGGAAGATCAAACGATCCAAATTTAGGAAACTATGCTAAAGGTGAAAATATACCGTTATTCATTGGATTTACTAAAATTCCAGGTAAGATTGCAGTTATCATTGAATCCAGTAGAGATGATCTTGAAGTAGATGAGGGAAAAATTCGGAGCGATAAGGAAAATTACGATGGAGATAATAAAATAAACAAAGTAGAGCATCAATTGTATTTTTCTTTATAACCTGCGTTAATAAAACTGTTCAAAATAACAGACCTATTCTAAACCATCCAAAATGAATTTGATCTAGCGAAGTTCGTTACTTTGTTTAGACTTCAAAAACCTCGCCATACCCTCATGCCATACCCCCATGCCATACCCCCCCATTAAATCATTTTCAAAACCAACTTGTGGACAAAAACCGGCTTTTTACTTCTTACAAATACTATTTCTTAAAGAAATAGTATTTGTTGATCATGCGTTTTTGTTTTATTAAACTCTGTAACACAATATATTCTAACTTATTGTTTTTATTTAAAATTTATTTTGAAACCGAGCCAAATTAAAATGAATGCCAATTCTAAAGTTGATTTCCTAGGGACACGGCAGTAAATAATATGCATGAAATACGTTGTTTGAAATAGAAATTCCTACAAATGCTATTTCTTAAAGAAATAGTATTTGTTGATAGTACATAAGTTATTTTCTGCTACGTCCCCTATTCCAAAAAAAAGCCCGCAACTCTTTTCAAGTTACGGGCTTATTTTTTATTCTGTTAAACTGTCCGGTAAGTGCTTAAATCGGATAACACTTACTTGCCTGAGGGCCTTTTGGCCCTTCTGTGGGTTCAAATTCAACCTCTTGTCCTTCTTTCAGGGTTTTAAAACCCTTTTGTTGGATACAAGAATAGTGAACAAAAACATCTTTGCCATTATCTGCTGGCGAAATAAAACCAAATCCTTTAGTTTCATTAAACCACTTTATGGTACCACGCATCATACAAAATTAACCTCACAATTTACTTCAATACCGCCTTTGTGACGGGTCAGGATCATGCTAAAAAAAATGCTGAAATAGACATTATAGCGTTTTTGCGTTTAATGCGTTAGAGCGTTAGACCATTTTATATTTAATTATGAATAACTTAAACTCTATCAACTGTAATTTATTCAATCGGGAAACGCTATAATAAAACCAAAATTTCTATAAAACTTTATTTCAACGTTTGTAATTCTAGTATTAATTATAACTTTTTATAAGAAAGGAGTACAAATTTTAGTTTGTGTATTAAAACCAAAACTTTACAAAGTAATAAAATAGTGTATTTTTTAAGTGACTACAATCGTTGAATTGTAACAAAAAATTGTAATACAAACCTTCGAGGTTTTTAAAACCTCAAAGGTTTTTGGCGATTTCCAAAAATGAATATACCGGGTATCGTTTGCACTGAGCTATCGAAAGCAACCGTAAATACTGCCTTCGACAAGCTCAGGCAACGGTATAATCTTTTTTGGAAATCACCTTTACATCGACTTTTCTGGACAACAGATAACAAAGCCTGGCAAACTTATTGGCTACAAAGACTTAACTTGTTGCTGCAATTCCGCAACCATTTTTTGTCCATCACCATATAACATACGTGTATTATCCGCATAAAATAGATGATTTTCAACCCCAGAAAAACCGGTTCCACGTCCGCGTTTGATGACAACCACATTTTTAGCTTTATCGGCATTAAGGATGGGCATCCCATAAATTGGACTATTTGGATCAGTGCGTGCGATTGGATTAACAACGTCGTTGGCACCAATCACTAATGCCACATCCGTTTGCTCAAACTCAGCATTGATTTCATCCAGATCAGAAATCAAGTCATAAGGCACACCCGCTTCTGCCAATAAAACATTCATGTGTCCCGGCATACGTCCTGCCACCGGATGAATAGCAAATTTGACACGTACATCGCGCTCTGTCAAAGATTTTGTTAATTCCCAAATTTTATGCTGTGCTTGTGCGACTGCCATACCATAACCCGGAATAATGATCACTTGTTGCGCATAAGCCATCATAATGGCCGCATCAGCTGCATCAATCGGCTTCAAACTACCCTCGACACCCTCACCAGTCGCTTCTTCTCCGCCCTTAGCCCCAAAACCACTAAATAGCACATTGCTCAATGGGCGATTCATCGCCTTCGCCATTAACTGGGTTAGCAATGTACCGGCGGCACCAACAACAGTACCGGCAATAATCATCGTCGCATTGCCTAGCACAAAACCTTCAAAACCAACGGCCAGTCCAGTCAAAGCATTATACAACGAAATCACCACCGGCATATCGGCCCCACCAATTGGCAACGTCATCAATATGCCAAAGATTAACGCCAAGATAAAGAACGACACAATAAGCGTCATTGAGGCAGACCCGCCTTGAACAATAACCATCACGCCCAATACTAAAGTGATGATGAAAAACACCAAATTGACTAATTGTTGACCGGGAAATAAGAAAGATGTTCTCATAATCCCTTGCAACTTAGCAAAAGCAATGATGGAACCCGAAAAAGACACACTACCAATGACTGCACCTAATACAGCTAATGTTTGTACCGTCAACGACAGTTCATGTCCAGTAGTTGCTCTCATCAATTCCACTGCCGCAATCGTTGCCGCAGCACCGCCACCCATGCCATTATACATGGCAATCATCTGTGGCATATCAGTCATGGCCACCCGTTTAGCAAACCACCATGCCGGTAATGCGCCTATCATAATAGCGATAATTATCAGCTCAAAATTGCTGATTACGCTCAAATCACCGGTATTTGGCTTTAAAAAAGTCACCAGAGTGGCGAGTACCATGCCAATCCCAGCCCACACAATGCCATCTCGCGCCGTCACTGGCGAACTCATTTTTTTCAGTCCAAGAATAAAGAGGACAGCTGCGAGAAAATAAACACCTCCAATTAAGTTTCCTATCACTTCGCCCCTCCTTTACTACTCTTAAACATTTCCAACATGCGCTCAGTCACAAAATAACCGCCGACAGCATTGCCAGTTGCCAAAATAACCCCCAGAAAACCTATCGTTTTTTCTAATGTGGTATCGGCATGTCCAAGGGCCACCATTGCGCCAACTAACACAATACCATGCACAAAATTGGAACCTGACATCAACGGGGTGTGCAAAATCACTGGCACCCGGGAAATCACTTCATAACCGACAAAGGCCGCTAACATAAAAATGTAAAGTGCCGTGAATCCAACAAAACCTTCAACCATTATTTCACTCCTTCTACTAATTCGCGTGTGGGTGCATGTTTAATTTCTCCCCGATGCGTTAATGTACAACCCGCAATAACATCATCTTCCCAATCTATTTGTAATTCACTGTCCTTAATCATTAAAGACAATAAATTAAACAAATTTTTGGAATACATTTGACTGGCATGAATTGGCATTTGACGGGGCACATTCAAGGGACCATGAATAATCACTCCTTGATATTCAATGGTTTTACCAGCTTGAGTCAGTTCACAATTACCGCCTCCTTCAGAAGCTAAATCGACAATGACAGAACCCGGTGCCATACCCTCAACCATTTGTTTGGTAATGATTTTAGGGGAAGGACGGCCCGGTATAGCAGCCGTTGTAATAACGATATTAGCGGCTGCAATATGTTTGGCTAAAATGGCTTGTTGTTGTTGTTTTTCTTCCTCAGTCAATTCACGGGCATAGCCACCTTGACCTTCGGCTTTGATTTCCATATCAACAAATTTCGCACCCAAAGATTCCACTTGTTCTTTGGTAGCTGCTCGCACATCATAACCTTCCACCATCGCCCCTAAACGTCGAGCCGTTGCAATTGCTTGTAATCCGGCGACACCTGCTCCTATCACTAAAACCTTGGCTGGACGGATAGTTCCAGCAGCAGTTGTCAACATCGGAAAAAATATACTGGCTAAATCCGCCGCCATAATGACCGATTTATAACCGGCGATTGCCGCTTGTGAAGACAAAGCATCCATTGATTGAGCGCGAGAGATACGTGGCACTAATTCCATCGCCAAACTGGTGATTTTTTTATCACGCAACTTAGCCACTCGTTCCGGATAACTGTGTGGTGACATAAATCCGATAACCACTGTCCCTTCTTTCATTTGATCAATTTCAGATTCAGTGGGTGGTTGCACTTTGAGAATGACATCAGCTTGTTGATAGAGATTATCGACATTATCAATAATTTGGACTGATGGATAGGCAGTATCCATCAGATAAGCAAACTTCCCCATCCCTTTTTCAATAACCACAGTAACACCGAGTTTTGTTAATCGCTCGGCGATTTCAGGTACTAAAGCGACACGCCGTTCTTCTGGCGTTTGCTCCTTGGGTACCGCCACAGTTATTGGCATATTATTCTTTCCTTTTAGTTAAAGTTATTTAAATCTTAATGATACTTGACTTACTGTAGGACTTAGCAATGCGCTCCAACAAAACGAACCCTTAACAAAACGAGCCCCAACAATATAGTATTTTTTTAAGAAATACTATTTGTGTCTTTTTTTTGCAAAATCAATTAATTAATAATCATTTATTATGTTTATTACATAAGTTTTATTTATTGTCATGTAAAACTTATACAACAAGAATCTTAAGAGTTAAGGAGTGATAGCTCACTTTAGGGAACATAAATCCTGTAGATGTACCATTAGAATTTTTCCGATGGAAATGAAAAATTGTGCAATTATAATATCATTCTTTAGTTTTTCATCAAAAAAAGTTGATAAATATTAATTTTCAATTTTCAACAAGAATCCCTAAATTAATTCCCTCAACCGTCAATAAGGATAGGGGAATTTGATTCCTTTCTGGTAAGAATTCTTTAATTTTTCATCCAAATTCATTCTGACCTCAAAAATTTTTCCCATTAGCACGAAATTTATAATGATTTGATTTATATTGATTTTATATTTTATGTGTGACCTACTTATTTTGAGTTATTCAAAACCAAATCGTGTGACCAAATGGCCAATTTTTTGTTGCAATTTTTGTCAGTTGAGTTATTATAAATGGCGGTGTAATAAAGGGGAAATTTTCCATACCATTTATGATCTAAGCCGTGTCATTTACCTTT
>Ga0233403_10000106_pt1 | contig 35838 bp, 25 predicted proteins | sample Na_oxic_1_MG_FD_179866 | JGI IMG/M metagenome (GOLD analysis project Ga0233403, IMG submission 179866) | Seawater microbial communities from Saanich Inlet, British Columbia, Canada - Na_oxic_1_MG | ecosystem: Environmental > Aquatic > Marine > Inlet | place: Canada: British Columbia | collected...
TCAGTAGCCGTAGACACAGTGCTAATTCCTTTTTTCTAACGATTAATAGTGCGATTATCGCTGTGCTGGGTTATGTGCAATTTGGGGTTTATTTGGGGGCCAAGTTGGGGGTTGATCCGTCTCAAACGACTGATTTTTATTGGATTATCAGTGTTTTAGGCATGATCCTGTGTTTGGTTTGGTTTAGATTGATCCAATCATACAAACAACTGAATACGGCGAAATTTAATGTGATTTTGAAAATGGAGCAGTCTTTACCGATTGCGCCTTATGATGCAGAATGGGAAGCCGCAGGCCGGGGCGATGATCCAAGCTTGTTTAAACCCTTTACGCAGGTTGAAATGGCAATACCTTGGGTATTTTTTGTGTTGAATCTCGCTGTGTTTTTGAAAGTGAGTTTTAGCCTGTTTATCTCAGTATAATTTTATTGTCATGGTTTCAAGGGGCAAATCAATAGAACGCTGATTGAACTGATTATCCTGATTGACGCAGATTAATCAAAAAGAATCAGAATGATCAGCGTTAATCAGTTTAATCATGACAATCAGCGTTCTATCCTGTTTTGAAAATGGGTAGTCATGCAATGTGGGTGTTCAGATAGAACGCTGATTAAACTGATTGTCATGATCTACGCTGATTCTCTGTGTTACTCTGTGGTACTCTGTGAACTCTGTGTTGAAAAAAAATGAATTCGTTTATCGGCCCATCATTCGTTGTACTATATCACTATCAAATTAAAGTATAATACAAAAATTTCAAGGCTCAATTTGAAAATTGGCTTGACAATAATAAATAGAACGCTGATTGAACTGATTGAACTGATTTTCACTGATTTTAAATCAGCATTCTATCATCTCACTCACTTTACAAGGAACAAACGACAATAACTTGCTTCCTAACATTTCGTTATGATGGAGACTAATCAAAACCAGATGCAAATCAATCTCAAAACCGGCACCTTAAATATTACTACTGATAATCATCATATTCTACACAAACTCACTGGGTTTAGCTCTCGCCCGAATAAAAAAAGAGGTTTTGTTTTCGTGAGTAAAGTGCTAGGGCACCGATATCCCACTAAACCTTCCGTCATGGAAAGCGTGTACGCGCAACTCGCGGAACGGATTAAAAGTGTGTTAGATGATCAACCCACTATGGTGATTGGTTTAGTCGAAGCGGCAGCAGGATTAGGCTATGGCGTTTATCATCACTTAGGGCTATCCAATGGTTTCTATATACACAGCACTTATCATCACCTCTCACAACCGGTTTGGTTAAACTTTCAAGAGGAACATAGCCACGCGCCAACTCATTTACTCTATGAGATGGCCGATCCCAAGTTGCGTGATTTACGAAACCAAGTCAAAAATGTGGTACTCATTGACGATGAGTTTTCCACAGGGCAAACCTTATCCAACCTCGTCAAACCATTGCGAGAAAAATTGCCACAAGTGGAGCGTTTCATTGGCGCGGCCATTTTAGATTGGATACCCAATGAACTCCCCGGCATTACCTGCGTCAGTATGCATAAAGGTTATTACAGTTTTAACTGGAAAGCCAATATGCAGTTGAAAAACCCCACTGTTGCCAAAGGCACGGATGACAAAATTTTAGATGCCATCATTCCCCACAATTTTGGGCGACTGGGTGTCCAAAGCCTCGACATCGCTTGCCAAAATTACTTGGATATCAATACTTTGCGTGATAAAAAAGTCTTGGTATTGGGCACAGGCGAATGTATGTACCCGGCATTTCTGATAGCCCAGTATTTGGAAAAGGGCAAAATCGATGTGTATGTGCAAGCCACCAGTCGTGCCCCTTACAATGTCGATAATGATCTGGAAGGCCGGTTGCTTTTTAAAGACAACTACCATGAAAACATTGACAATTTTTTCTATAACCCCAGACAGTATGACACGATCATCTTATGTTATGAGACAACGACTTTACCGAACAACTATGATTTACCGGAACAACTCAAACAGTACGCCAATGAAGTGATAGAACTGTTTCTCACCCCAGCAACCTAATGGAAGACAGCATGTTTTTTGGTAGTTACGAGCCAGATGATATTTCATTTTTATTAAAACCCATTTCCATGAACTACACCGATGTTTGGGAAAGGGAAAGAATCATGCAAGTTGAAGGCAAGCATTATAGCGAGATGATTCCCCAAGAATATCTGCCATCGGCCCAGTACAAGGCCGTGTTTTACACGGCCTTAGAATTGAATAAACACAAACTGGCCCAACACACTTTAGCTTTAGCTAACCGACTGAATAAGAAAGAGAATTTAGTACTGGTTTCCCTCGCCAGGGCCGGCACACCCGTCGGCGTGCTATTGAAACGGACTTTGCGAGATTTATTTAACCGGAACGTACCGCATTATTCCATCTCCATTATTCTGGATCGGGGGATAGATGCCAATGCGCTGAGTTATATTCTGTCTCAACATGATAAACAGGGGCAAGATATTGTCTTTATAGACGGTTGGACAGGCAAAGGCGGGATTACGAGAGAACTCCAAAAATGGGTAACGATTTTTAATCAAAAACACAACACCCAGATATCCCCTGATCTCTATGTCATAGCCGACATAGGCGGTTATGCCAGCGTAGCCGTCACAAGCGAAGACTATATCATGCCATCTGCCCTGTTAAATGCCACAATCAACGGCCTCATCAGTCGAACGATTCTCAATCCGGCCTATCTAGGGCCAGAGGATTTTCACGGCTGCAAATACTATTCAGAATTTAGTGAAGATGATCTGTCGCTATGGTATGTTGATCAACTCATGGCCGAAATTAAAAGCATTGAAACACCGATTCAAGGTGTTGCCACGCTTAATCGAGAAGCCTTGCAAAAGACAAATCAGCGATTTGTCAATCAACTCATGACAAGATATCAGATAAAAGACATCAAATTTATCAGGCCCGGGATTGGAGAAGCGATTCGCGTCTTACTACGGCGCGTACCCTACAAGATTTTAGTCCAAGACAAAACGTCACCCGAAATCGCCCCCTTTCTCGTTTTAGCCGAAGAAAAACAGGTACCGGTTGAAGAAATGAAAGAGATGCCTTACAAAGCGGCCAGCATTGTTTCTCTGATGAAATCATAAATTTGGTGAAGTCTCGTAGGGTGGGTAAGCGGGCGACATATACTGTCATAAGGTAGCTATTACTTTTAACTTAATAGCCAACAGCTAAAGCAGTTGTCTCAAAGCTTAAGTCACCTAAAGGTGACTAACAAAACACGAATAATTATAACAGTGGACAGTATAAGTCAATTTGCGCTTTTGGCGCTCGAAATCTCGCTAGAGATAGGTTTAGTCACCTTTAGGTGACTTGAGCTTTTAGACAACTGCTTTAGCTGTTGGCTCTCTTGATCAGTTACATATTGAGTACGGACATGAGCATTATCTTGACGACTAAACCAATAACCGGCATGACTGGCTAAATAATTGATTAATTTAGGATGGTGAGAAATCAATAAAGCTTGTGTTTGATTGTCTTGGCATTGATCATAAAGCCTGTCAAGCCAAGGTTGAATTTCTGGTAAAGCTAAATAGTTTTCAGGTTCATCGATGCACAAAGTGTAGTCACCATCAGAGGTGCAATGTATCAGCGTATATAATACCATCAAAACACGTTGCCCGTCCGATAATTCATCAAATTTATAATTAATGGCTTTTTGAGTGCCTGATTGATTAAAATCGACAGACAAGATTTTCGCTTCACCGGCTGGAATAATTTTGAACGCTTTGAAGCCCGGTAAAATATCACGTAACTCATTTGTTAAATTGAAAATGATACCCTGATCTTGAGATAAATATCGAAACCAAGCGGCATAGTTTGACATATCCCAATTTGGAGTCATGTCTTCTTGACGGCTTTCTGAACCCATTGTCGCGGGATTGAAATGAACTATCAAAAACCGGGCTATCCGTTGTTTAAACCAAGTCAATTTTTGATTATCAGGCCTGTCTTGGAGAGCCGCAATACCAGAACGTGACCAATCACAAGGGTATTCAGGGCCGCGAGAGTGATCATCATGATAGAGCTGCGCGACTCCACCTTCGGCTTGAATCTGAAATTCAAACAAGGGCTGTTCATTAAAGGATAAACGCTCATGTTGTATTCTGAAATGTGTTTTTTCTTGTTCAAGGGCCAATGAATACTGATAAATTCCCCCATTTCCAACAATATCTAATTCAAAGTTTTGGATGACAGCATCTTGCCATCTTGTCAAATCAGCAGGTTCAAACAACTCAATAACGTCTTGATTAGCAACGATAAGTTTTTGAATGTTTAATAACACTTCAAAAATACTGGTTTTTCCAGTGCCATTAGCGCCAAGAAATAAATTCAGAGTATCAACTGTCAATTCAAAATTGACTAAGCATCTAAAATTGTTGATATAAATTCGTTTTAGCATGTTTTTTCAGTGGGATCGCTTAGCGGTGAATTTGGTATTGAGTTCATTATCGACAGCGATCCCAGCCTACAGGAAATTGTTGAGATCAATTCTTTTGAGTCTGTTTTTTTACGAATGCTGGGCAAGCGGGCTTGGGGTTGATATTTCAAGAGCGCCCGCTTACCCACCCTACATTTTGCGTGATGATAAACAAAATTCATGAATACACTGCGGCCATTTTAGCAGCATAAGTTTCTTTTCCCCATTTCTTAACTTTAATGTATATTTGCCCTGACAAAACATAGGTGAAGGCAAACACATGAGCACCTGCCTTTTTCTCTAAGGGTTTTGAATCTGCCTCTCCCGTCAAAAGCGTCTGATCAATTAAAGCCGTACCTTCAGTAATGAAACCATCTACAGGTATCATTTTTCCCGCATTCACAACAATGATATCACCCGCCTTCAAGCTATCAACCGAGGCCTCAATTTCAACCCCATCTTTCATAAGCCAAACAGAATCAGGTGGCTCAGTGGCAACCAAAAAACCGACGAGGCCTTTTTGGAAGCTATCTTTGAAGACAAACAAAAAGCGTTTGCTTAAATAAAATAACCAGTTAATGAGCGCGGCCAGAAAATAATACTTTGTGAGCAGAAAACTGGCGACTAAAATGGAATAAATAACAGGGCTATTCAATTGTTTTTGTTCAAAAAAAGAGTCGTAGCCTTTCCGCCAAATAGGTGTCGTGTTATAGCTCACACCAAACACGCTTGCAAGACTCAATGGTGAATAAAACAAAGGGCCGGCTGTTGCCAAAGCGAATGATATCGAAGCGACAGTAAAATCTTGATGAACCGTATTGATAGCGTAGTTCGTCTCGCTAAGTTGCTGATTATCAGGCACAATATGCTCTGTTTTGGATTTTGGAGTCAAAACGTCTTCATCAACAATTGATGTTTTTGAACGCCGATACCATTGAATTCCAGCATAAGTGATCATGCCGCTTGCAATAATTAATAAAGGTGGCATCATATTTTATCCTCGTTTTGGGTTATAAAATGAGTACAACGAAACGAAGGCCAGCTTTGCTAAACTTCGTTCAGCGAAACTAATTACCGAAAGGGCGCATTTTTAAAAAAAGGGTTATCAAGATAAATATTAAAAACCCGATTTTCGTTAAAAAATTTTGCGAAGGCCTATTTTCGTTCCAAATTTATTTTTCTTCCGTCAATTGGAATGCCTGTGATTTTGCTTCGGTCAATTGGAGTGCATGTTATTTTGCCAAGGCCAAGATTGATAATGAGCTTTTTTTGGGCACCCTTACTGAAACGAAGTTCAGCTTCCTTTCAGTCAGCAAACATTCTGTTCGCTCGATCATTCGTTGTACTCCGTTAGTTATTGTTGTTGATCTGGCACAGACATACTGAGCATGCTTTTGCTATAGCGTTTCCCGATTGAATAAAGTACGCTTATATCAAGTAGGTATGCAAAGGATGTCTCAAAATAACAGGCACGAAAAAGCAAAATAAATTTTGCATTCCAAGCAAGCCGCAAAATCAATTTGGTTTGAAAAGCAAGCTGCAAAATCAATTTGGTTTGAAAATCCGGCCGCAAAATAACATGCATTCCAATCCGGCCGCAAAATCAATTTGGTTTGAAAATCGGGCCGCAAAATAACATGCATTCCAATCCGGCCGCAAAATCAATTTGGTTTGAAAATCGGGCCGCAAAATCAATTTGGAACGATAATGATTTGTACTTCATTCAATCGGGAAACGCTATATAACATCCTGTTCAACACGATTCATTGATTTCATATTTTTGAACTACTGAATGCTTGAACGCATTAATTTATAATAAAACTTGTCGCAGTTTATCATATTAATTATTAGGAGAGTGCTAAGCATAAGATTGACAAACGTTTCTTCAGTTTGATCTTCTATAGTATTTCAAAAAGTTTTTGCGCGCAAAAACTTCCTAAGTGGTGTCATGACAATCAGTGAAATATCAGCGTTCTATCATGTTTTTCACGCAAAAGTTTTTGCGCGCAAAAACTGTATTTAGCGAAGCTAAATGTGAAATAGATTTGTTCAAACCTCTCATTTTCTGTTTAACATCCTCTTGATCACGACATATTTTTGTTAAAACCCGTTCCCACCCCACGACTCGACAATAAATTTTAATTCATAATTTTTAACTCATAATGAGCAATGTAGCCCTATTTTTAGCTTGATTAAAGGCCAATAAAAAAAATGGAATAATTGTATGGCCTGCTGATCCTGACGCTTTTGTCAGGCCTAATAAACACGGGTATCACACACATTATACGTGGGAATATTATTGCACGCAGGGTAGTCAAACGCCAAAAAAAAGTGTTGATTTTTTATGATTATTTCAATGTGTTATCTAGGAATGCAAAAACTATTCTGTATTGGTTAAGGGTGCCGTTTAAAAAATAGGTGTTTTTTATCTTCCCTACTATAGATATTTAGAAAATTTTAAACTAAGCTTAATCATATTCAGCACTGTCATAGATTGAACTTAATGAGTGCCTGAATAAAAAACCCCTTACTTCATAAATGAGGAGGCACACAGCACAAGAAAGAAGCTTCAATTAGAATCAAATCCTTCGTGAAACTCAGTCAAGTGAAACTCTGTGTTCCTCTGTGTTGTAAAAAACTTTGTTTGTTACGAATTTATTACTAATTGATTGCTCCAGATCAAGCATGAACAAAAAACACCATGAAACACAAATTTAAACAACTCATCACCTTAATGGGTACAGCCCTACTTGGCAATCAGCCAACGATGGCGACTCCCCCATTAGAACCGCCGTCTCCAGAAAGCGTTCATCAGGGGGGCAATGATTCGTTTCTCAGTAAACTCGACACCAGCACCCGTACCAACCAAACTCGTGCAACAAGACAGCGTAGTCGCTTAAGTTTCTCCCAAGAAAACTACGACGTTTACGAGGAGAAGGGTAGTATTGAGATTGAAGTTCAACGTACCGATTGTGATTCGGGCAGTCCCGCTATTGCCGTCAAGTATGCCAGCCACAATGGGAGTGCTATTGCACAAGAAGATTATCGTACTGTAAAGGGCACCTTAACTTGGAAAGCGAATGGAGATTGTGATTCTAAAGCGTTTAATGTGCCTATCACGGATGACACCGTCATAGAAGATAACGAAACCCTTCATCTCAAACTCACTGAACCGACTGGTGATGTCGAACTCGCCCAAAACGATGCGGTACTCAGGATTATTGACAACGAGAGCAGTGTCGTTGGTTTTTCTCAAGAGCACTACCTTGTCAATGAGGCTGATAAAACCGCAACCATTACAGTTGAGCGTACTGATTGTATTAATGGCTTATCTTCACCCGTTTCCGTGTCGTATGAGGCGGGTAGTTATTTTACCACAGCAGTAGGCTCATCAGGGAGTTGGGGTGATTATTATGCCTTTGATTGGTTTGCAAATCGTGACCCCTACTCCCGTGGTACCCTCATTTGGGAAAAAGGTGAAAATTGTGTACCGAAAACTTTTGACATACGCATTATCAATGATTCAGAAGTAGAGTCTGATGAAACCATCGGTTTAGAACTCTACAACCCCTCTGGAGCAACGCTCAATCACAGTGAGGCCATCCTGACGATTATTGACGATGATAAAAATAGTGATGGTAGTAGTCTCATTCAATTTGTTCATGGCCGTTATACAGTGAACGAGAGTGTTTCTCCAGCGGTCATTTGGGTTGAGCGTATCGGGTGTGACTCTGAGAGTCCGCCAGTTTCCGTTTCGTACCGTAGTCGTGATGAAACGGCCCTTTCAGGAGAAGACTATCAGATGGTGACAGGCACCCTCACTTGGGGAAAAAATGGTAGGAAAGGCGATTGTAGTGCGAAATGGTTTAACGTTCCCATTGTTGATGACTTCTTATTTGAGAATTTCTCCGAAATATTTTATTTGGAGCTGAATACCCCTACTGGTGCTGCTAAACCGGGTACGCCAACCAAGCTTGAACTCACTATTGTTGATGACGACAAAGAGGGCAGTTTCATTGGTTTCTCGCCAGAAAATTATCAGGTTAAGGAAGGCGATGAATCAGTTACCATTACCGTTGAACGCACCAACTGTCTTGAAGGCTTGGCTAGCAAGGCATCAATAAATTACAGAAGCACTGATAAGAGTACAGCCTTAAAAAACGATGACTATCATTTTCAAAAAACTTCTGGATATTATTCTTCAAGCCTTTTTTGGGATGCAGGTGAATGTGGCACAAAAAGTTTTGAGGTATATGTTCAAGAGGATGCACAATTTGAAGAGGATGAAACCGTTATTTTAAAAATCTATTATTCTTCTCATGGCATCACGCTGGGTCAAAGCCAAGCCATACTCACGATTGTTGACAATCAACCCCTTTGGGGGACAGCGATTCTGGTTGCCGGACGTACCCACCCCAATGACACCCTGTTTCCCTACAGCAATGAATATACTCAGCGTCTGTATCGTCTTCTACTAGAACGGGGATTGCAGGATGAAGAAATTCATTACTTGAACCCATTGCCACCTGATCTTGATGGCGATGGCTCCCCAGAACCGGAAAGACAAGATTATCCATTGTCTAACCCGGCTGAAAAATTAGCCCAGGCGTTTAGGGCGACTCAAAAAAAACTACCTGCCGGAGAACCCTTTCTTTTTTATTGGCATGGACAGGCCCGTCCGGATTATTTGAGAATCCATGAGGATTATGAATTGTCAGCAGAACAGTTAAATCAATTATTGGAAGACATACCCGCTAATGCTGAACAAGTGATTATTCTTGATGGGTGCTATTCGGGTTCTTTTTTAGATGAACTGAAAGCCCCTAATCGCATCGTGTTAACCAGTACTGATGACCTCAATCAGGCTTGTGATATACGGTACGGGAGTTTTTCTGAGTTTTTGATTCAAGGTTTGCGGCGCGGTGAGTCTGTTGGTCAGGCTTTTTTTAATGCGAGAGATCAAATTACCAGCCAATTTAGGTTTGGCAATCAATATCCTTGGTTAGACGATGATGGTGATGGGCAATATACCAGCCTCGACGGCAATCGTGCAATGACGACTTATCTGGGGGGCAAAGAAGATGATATGGCACCGCTGCCTGAAATAGTACACATTCATCCCCCTCTCAGCTTGACCGACAATACCGCCAAAGCCACGTTATGGCTAACCGTTGAAGAATCGATTCTCAAAGCGCGTGCCATAGTCGTTGAACCTGATTTACCCTTCCTTGAATATCAAAGTGAAGGCACATATTGGGCGCGTACCGAACTCGAATTACAGTATAACGAGGTGACCGAACGTTATGAAACGGTTTATGATTATTTCTGTCGCGCTGGCAAATGGCAAATTTTATATCAAGTCCAAAGTGAAAACGGCGTTTGGTCAGATATTCAAATGGGCGAAGTCCAACAAACCTCAGATAGCTCGGCCGCGGCCTGTCTCATCCCGCTAACAGTCAAGCTGGACTTAAAACAAACTCGTTATACAGGAGGGGACAAATTACCGTTAAAAATGACCGTTGAGGGGGTTGGAGAGGCGGATTTATATGTGGCTTTGACAACACCAACGGGTCATTTTATGACTTTGGCTTATCCTGAAAAATGGAGTGCCTTAAATACCGCTCAACCTTATTTATCTCGCATACACAGTGCCCTTCCCCCTATTGAGTACCCTCTCAATTTATCCATACCAGCCGGATTGGTTTTTGGTCATTATTCCGCTTGTGGCATATTAGTGCCTCCCAACGTTGAAGCCTTAATTCAAAATCAGTGGATTCATTCAGATTGTGTCAAGTTTGAAATAAATGGCTAACGGCGAAACCCCAAAAAAAAGAACGCAAAAGACGCAAAAGACGCAAAAGAACGCAAAAGATATCTATTTTTAAGGCTAGTGTTTTTTAGCGTCTTTAGCGTCTTTAGCGTCTTTAGCGTTTTATTTTCCTGTTTTGTACTAGATGAGATAAGCAGACTATGAAACACAAATTTAAACAACTCATTACTTTAATGGGCACCACTCTTCTACTAGGGCATGATGCCATCATGGCGAATCCCGCAAATGACGCAAATGACGATAATCATGTCATCGGTTTTTCTCAAGAAAACTATTCTGTCAATGAAGACAGTCTGGCAGGCATGCTAACCGTTGAACGTATTTGTACTGATGATTTGATTCCCCCCGCTTCCGTTTGGTACAACATCGACCGTTTTTCTAATCCTACCGCGACATTCATGAGTGACTACAGTAGCCGCGTGAGTGCTAAACTGCGTTGGCATGCTGGTGAATGCGGTTCAAAAAAGATTGAAATACCGATGATTGACGATTCAGAAGTGGAAGAGGATGAAACCGTTGTGATAATGCTGAGCAATCCTTCAGGTGCCAGACTCAATGAGCAAAACCGTGCCGTACTGACTATCCTTGACAATGACAAGCTGATCATCAGTTTTACTCAAGAAAACTACCGCGTTGAGGAAAATGCTGAAAGTGTCCCTATTTTGGTTGCTCAAAAAGGCTGTGGGCCTTTAACCGAGCCGTTTTCAGTTTCGTATGCCAGCAGTGAAGGGGGAACAGCTACCCTTGATGAAGATTATAAGGCCGTTACGGGTACGGTTGGTTGGGGAGAGGAGATTGGAAACAACCCGTATTGTGGCCCTCGCTGGTTTAAGGTGCCGATTCTGGATAATACGCTCGTTGAGGGTGACAAAACCATTCATTTCAAACTGAGTGATCCCACGGGTGGCGCACAACTGGCTCAAAGCGAAGCCGTACTCATTATCCTTGATAACGAAACGCCTGAAAGCCTAAGGCCCGCGAGTGAAGACGATCCGGGTATGATTGGCTTCTATCAAAAAGACTTTGAAATTGAGGAAGCGGCTTCTGGCGGTGCCCTGATTTGGGTAGAACGTTTTGGTTGTGGGGCTAAAACGCCACCCGTTTCTATTTCGTATGCCACCGAACAGGGAGGTACAGCGACTATCGGGGAGGACTACGAAAGGGTGATGGGTAGCTTTTCTTGGGAAACCAATGACTGTGGCTCGAAGTCGTTTGAGGTGATGATAACAGATGACACGAGTGCTGAGAATCAGGAAACCGTGTTTTTAACCCTGAGTGAACCAACAGGAGGGGCTAAAGGGATTCAAACTAGGGCCCAACTCACGATCATCGACAACGACAACAGTACCATTGGCTTTTCCCAAGACAACTATTTGGTTAACGAAGGCGAGCAATCCGTCAGCATAACGGTGGAACGGACTGACTGTAGTCGTTATTTGACTCAGCCAGCAGCTTCAGTTTGGTATTTAGTCTATGAAGGAGAGCATATGGCAGCCTCAAAGCAGGACTACCAAACCTTAAGAGGGGAACTGTCTTGGGAAAGCGATCAGTGCATTCCCCTCACTTTTGAAGTACCTATTGTAGATGATAGCGAAGTAGAAGGTGACGAAACCCTCACTCTGGAACTGACTTCTCTATCTGGAGCAAGCTGGGGAAAAAAGGAGGCTATCTTGACGATTATTGATAATGAACCCCTTCAAAATCAAGTCGGTACACCCGGCCGCCGCCCGATGACGGTGAAAATGGCTTTAAACCAAAATTTCTATCTCAAAGACGACACCTTGCGTTTAGAAATGACAGTTGATGGTATGGGCTCAGCGGATTTATATCTAGCGATTAGCTCACCCAATGGCGAAATCGTGACATTAGGCTATCCTGATAAGTGGAGTAGCCAGTTGAAGACAGCTCAAGCTTACCTTTCAGACATCAAGATTGTAGGGAAACAAGTTTACCCGATTTTAAATAGGCCAATACCCGCCGGATTAGCATCGGGCATATACACCCTTTGTGGCCTATTGGTTGATCCCAACGCCGTTGAAGTCTTAAATCAGGCGAACTGGATTTATTGGGATTGCCCAACATTGAGAATACATGATTTTTCTCCTTTTCGCTATACTTTAAAAGATGGCAGTTTAGGGCCCGAAATGATCGTCATTCCCGCCGGCACATTTAGGATGGGTGACATTCAAGGTGGGGGAGATTCTGATGAACAACCTGTGCATGAGGTGTCTGTGGCACGTTTTGCTATCGGCCGGTATGAGGTGACGAATGCTGAATTTGTGCATTTCTTGAACACGGTGAAACGTCGCGGGTCTGAAGGTGAACCTTGGTTTGCAACGAAAGCCGAATATTCAAATAGCCATATCACCGGTTCGACAGGAAATTTCATCGTAGAAGCCGGTTATGAAAATCATCCTGTTATTCATGTTTCTTGGTATGGTGCAACAGCCTACCTAAACTGGTTAACGGAACAAACGGGAAAGCCATATCGTTTACCGACGGAGGCCGAATGGGAATATGCGGCTCGTGCGGGAACAGAAACAAAGTATTGGTGGGGGAATGACTTTGGAACAAACCGTGTGAATTGTTGGTATCCCTGGGATGGTGAGACTACCCCAGTCGGTTCTTTTGAACCGAATCCCTTTGGTTTATATGACACCGTAGGCAACGTTTGGGAATGGTGTGCCGATCCTTGGCATTCAAATTATGAAAATGCACCGACTGATGGCCGTATTTGGGAAAAAGGGGGTGAATATAGACATCTGCTCCGTGGCGGCTCGTTCGGCAACAGGCCGGGGAACTGTCGTGCTGCCAATCGTTTCAGGAACTCGTCGGACGACCACAGCAGGTACAGGGGTTTCCGTGGCTGCGCGGACTTAGCACTCTAACCTCTTGATTTTTAGCACTTTACACTCGAATTTTTTCCTCTTTTATACTTTTGACAGTGTGTGCTAAAGTGCTATTGATTAAGGTTAGGTGTTAGGCGCGGGCCACGATTTAGGTTGATTGGGCGCATTTGAAGTAATTGAATAATTCCTTAATGCTTTGGAATGAGCCACGGAATGACACGGAAAGCACGGAAGATTTTTCCGTGTTTTTCCGTGTTTTTCCGTGGCAAAACTATAAAGGTTGACATAAAATGACACACAAACTTAAACCCTTGATTGCCTTAATAGGGACTGCCCTGTTAGGTACGGCTACGGTAGCAGTTAATGCTTTAGACAAGCCTTTTGATAAAGGTGCTGACAAATCAAGCTCACCTCAAATCCGTTCAACGACAAGAAAAGATAAGCCTGGCGGCATCCGTTTCTTGCGGGAAAGGTATCAAGCTGATGAAAGCTTTTATGACAGCATGCCGATTACGGTTGAGCGTACCGGATGTGGGCCGGATAGCCCCTCAATTTCAGTCAAGTATGCCACCCATGATGGCACGGCTACTGAGGCAGATTATCATGCGGTGAGTGGCACATTGACTTGGCAAGCGGATGATCCTGAAGGGATTTGTGGGCCGCGTGAGTTTTATATTCAAGTCATTGATAATGCTGAAGTCGATGGTAATAAAACCGTTAACTTGACACTGAGTCAGCCTAGGGGGGGGGCTAAACTTGAGCAAGGTGAAGCCTTATTCACGATTTTCGATAATGATGGGAGTGTGCTGGGGTTTTCTCAAGAAAACTTTCGTGTCAATGAAGAGGGCAAAACGGCTACGATTTCCATTTCGCGTACCCATTGTATTGATGGGTATATTCCCGCCGCCTACGCTATCTATAAAGGCAACAATTCTGGCAGTACGGCGACTGAGGGGGCGGATTATGATGCGATTGAAAGTGGCCTGAAACGGGGTAAAAAACTCCGTTGGGCTGAGGGGGAATGTGGCTCAAAAACGTTTGACATACCCATTGTGGATGATTCAGAAATTGAGGGTTACGAAAGTATCAGTCTGAAGCTGATTGGGACACAAATGGCGATTGTGGGTCAAAGTACGGCCAATTTGACGATCATTGATAATGATTTTGATGATGAGCAAGCGGCTTTATCTTCATTGGGCAATGCGATTGTGATTGCGGGTATTGCTCGCCCCAAGGATACCTTGTTTCCGCACAGCAATGAATACGCGCAGCGCATGTACCGTCTGCTCAAAGAACGGGGGTTTACCGATGAAGGGATTATTTATATGAATCCCCAAGCCCCCGATTTGGATGGCGATGGTTATTTGGAAGAGGCCTTACATGATTATCCCTTGGCTGAGCCTGCCTCAGAATTAAAGAAAGCCTTTGAGCAAGCAGCCAGTGGCTTAGAGGCGGGACAACAATTTGTTTTATATTGGCACGGCCATGCTTTGCCGGATTATTTCAGAGTCAAGCAGGATTATGAACTGTCGGCTAACGGCTTGAATGACTTGCTGAAAGTCATCCCCAGCAGTGTTGAACAAGTGATTATCCTTGACAGTTGTTATTCGGGTTCGTTTATTGATGAACTCCAAGGAGTCAGTAATCGCATCGTACTCACCAGTGCTGATGCGTCTAACCGAGCCTGGGAAATTGAGTACGACAGTTTTTCCAACAAATTGATTCGTGAATTGCGTCGAGGTGAGACGATTGGCAAGGCCTTTTTGAGTGCCAGAGACATGATCAGTAGGCAACCTGCCTTATTTGGCGATCAAGATCCTTGGTTAGATGATGATGGTGACGGGGTTTATAGCGTAAGCGGCGATGGCCGACGCGCCAATAAAACCTATTTAGGGCGAGAAGGGGTACATGCTTCAGTGCCACCAGAGATTGTACAGATTCATCCGCCTCTGACTTTGACGGGTGAAAGCGCCAATGGCACCTTATGGGTTAAAGTGATCCCGAATCGAGCAGAAGTGATTAAACAAGTGCGTGCTGTGCTAGTCCAGCCCGATTTTCAATCGCGTGATTATCAGGGTGAGCAGACGCATTTTACCCACCCCGAATTGACATTGCAGAACAACGCAGCCAAGGAACGTTATGAAGTCGTTTATGACTACTTCTGCACTGGTGGCGACTGGCGTATTTTGTATAAAGTGCAAAGTGTTGATGGTGTCTGGTCAGATATTGAAGTCGGTGAAGTCCAGCAAGCCTCGACGATTCAAGACGCTGTCTGTTCAGCACCCATGAAGGCAAAAATGGATTTAAATCAAACCCGCTACACTGCTGGCAACGCCTTACGTTTAAATATGCGCGTTGAGGGTACCGGTGAAGCTGATTTTTATGTCGCTATAGTGTTTCCAGAGGGCCATTTTATGACCCTAACTTATCCCGATGAATTGGGTTTACCCAATACCCCGCAACCCTATATGTCAGCTAAGCACATCGCTGGTGAAAGCGTTTATCCGATTTTGGATTTAGAACTTCCTCCAGGGCTGTCTTTAGGCGGTTATGCCGCTTGCGGCGTATTAATTGATTCCGATAGCACGGATGTCTTAGATCAAACTAATTGGATTCATTCTGATTGTTTGCCTTTTGAAATGTATTAAATCAAGATAGAACGCTGATTAAACTGATTATCATGATTAACACTGATTAAATACACTGATTAAATCAGTGCCAATCAGTTTCATCATGACAATCAGCGTTCTATCTGCTTAAGATAAGGATAGAAGGCTGATTAAACTTGAACAGTGATAATTGAACGTTCTGAGGATCAAAAGATGAAAAATAAATTAAAACAATGGTTTGCCTTAATTGGCACCGCGCTGCTCAGCAATCCTGCCACTGTGGGTGCGACTGCTGCGATAAACAGCACGGCTGAAAACGGCCTGCATCACACGGGCAATGATTCGTTGTTCAGTAAATTAGGCACTGCTGCTCAACCACCAAAACCGCGTCGTGGAACGAGAGATAGCAAAGATGTGGCCTTCTCGCGAGAACAATATCAAGTCGATGAAGGTAATTTTTATGGGGCCACCATTACCCTTGTTCGACAAACTTGTCATGAAAACAGTTCGGCCGTTTCGGTTTCTTATGCGAGCAGTAATGGCACCGCTACTGAGAGTGACTATCATCCTGTCAGTGGCACTTTGAATTTTAGTAGCGCGGATGCCAGTGGCAATTGTGGTGCGAGAGACTTTTATGTGCAATTAAATGATGATGAACTCGTTGAAGGCGATGAAACCGTTCATCTCAAACTCACCGATCCGACTAGCGGTGCCGAAATCGATCAAGCGACTTTGACGATTACCGATAATGATGGCAGCAAAATCAGTTTTTCCCAAGAAAACTACCTCATCAATGAAGGTGAGCAATCAGTCACTGTGACGCTTGAGCGTGCCTGTGTGAACGATGCGACACCGACAGCATCAGTCCGCTATAATGTGAGCCAATCTGATGACAGTACCGCAACAAATGGCAAGGATTATCAAGCTGTTACCGGCAACACTTTTAGAGGCGGACAAATCCAATGGCAAGCTGGTGAATGTGGACAGAAAAGCTTTGAAATCGCCATCGTTGATGATTCACAAAAAGAAGGTGATGAAACCGTTCATTTAGAACTCATCTCCGCTTCTCAAGCCACGCTCGACAAAAGCAGTGCTGTACTCACTATCATTGATAATGACGGCAATACCCAATCAACGACTAACAACATACGTTTTTCTAAATCACAATACACCGTTGATGAAGGCAATTTTTTTGGCAGTACCATAACCGTTGTACGGCCCGGTTGTGATCATAACAGTCCCCCAATGTCTGTTTCATATACCACCGTTGAGGGTACAGCCGATGAGAGTGACTATACCCCGGTGAGTGGCAGCATGCTGTTTAGTAGCGCAGATGCCAGCGGCACTTGTGGTGCAAGAGATTTTTATGTTCAATTAAACGATGATGAACTGGCTGAAGGCGACGAAACGCTTGATCTGTTACTCACCGATCCCGCCACAGGCGCGGAAATTGGCAAAGCCACACTGACGATTATTGACAACGACAGCAGTGTGATTGGTTTTGCACAAGACAATTATTCGGCCAAAGAATCTGATCAGGTTGCCACGATTACAGTTGAGCGAACGCAATGTGCAGGAGAAGGCGCATCGCCCGCTTCCGTTCGGTATAAAGCCCAAGAAACCGATCAGAATACCGCCACAGCCGGAGCAGACTCTGATGGCGAAACCAGTGGCCTGTCCAGAGGCGGCACCCTTCAATGGGCCGAAGGCGAATGTGGGCCGAAAACCTTTGAAGTCCCTATTGTCAAGGATGCAGAAGTGGAAGAGGACGAAACGGTTCATCTGGAATTGATATCGGCCACTCAAGCTGGATTGGGTAAAAAGCTGGCTGTACTCACCATCATTAACACGAGTGACACTGACAGCGATTCTGAAACCGATACCGGAACTGACAGCGGTTCTCAAACCGTTACCCCCAGTCGTATTGCTTTTACGCAAAACCACTATCGCGTAGATGAAAATAATCCCAATGGTGTCATACGCATCAATGTTGAACGCACCCCCTGTGATCCGAATAGCACCTCAACCCTTTTGGTATCTTACGCCAGCAGCGATGAAACCGCCCTCTCAAATGAAGACTACAAAGCCGTGAGTGGACAGCTTTCATTTACCAGCGGCCCAACAGCCGGTTCTTCGGGCATGCCCTATTGTGAAAAATCAGATTATTTTGAAATCCCGATTATTGATGACAACCTGCCCGAGGGGGATGAAACCTTCCAGTTAAAACTCAGCGATCCGGTTGGTGCCCAGCTAGGTAAAAGCGAGGTGACGGTTACCATTATCGATGACGAAGGCCCCTCAGCGGGTAAGGCCATTATTGTCGCCGGTGTCAGCGAATCCGAAGACAGCCTTTCTCCTTACAGCCTTGAATACACCCAACGCATGTACACCCTTCTACAAGAACGGGGCTTCGCAGAAAAAGACATTAAACTGATTCAGCCGCCTTTTCCAAATGAGGCTTTGCCGGATTTGTTTAAGGGCCATTTTTCAACAGAAGAATGGGGAGACTTCTTTGTTTTATATTGGCACGGCCATGCCCTACCTGATCACCTGATCCCAAACAACGAAACGCTTTCGGCATTGCAGTTGAGTCAGTTACTTGATCCCATACCCGCCGAAGTCACCCAAGTGATTATTCTAGACACCTGTTATTCAGGCAGCTTTCTGGATGAACTGAAAGGCGTACCCAATCGTATCGTGTTAACCAGCACCAATGATTTAGATACCGCTTGGAAAATGAGAGATGGCCGTAGTTTTTCAGACCAATTGATTCGCGAATTGCGTCGCGGTGAAACCCTCGGCAACGCCTTTTTTAATATCCAAGAGACGATAGCCGCTGATCCCAAGTGGTTTAGAAATCAAGAACCTGGGTTAGATGACAATAGCGATGGGCAATATACCGCTGAAGACGGCGATCTAGCGGTTGAAACTTATCTTGGACGCGAAGGGATACATGCAGCCCCCCCTCCCGAAATTGTAGACGTGCATCCCCCCATCAGCTTAACCGGTGAAACGGCTTTAGCCACCTTATGGGTCAAAATCATCCCAGATAGAGAAGAAGCGATTCGTCAAGTACGTGCCATATTGATCAATCCCGATTTACCCCAAATCGACTATGAAGGCGAAACCACAGACTTTGGCCGTACCGAACTCAAACTGCGTTATAATCCTAGCGAAGAACGTTACGAAAGCGATTCTGTTCACTTTTGTACCAGCGGCCAATGGCGTGTCACCTATCAAGTTGAAAGCCAAGAAGGGATTTGGTCAGATATTCAAATAGGCGAAGTCCAACAAACGTCAAATAGCCAAGCCGCGGCCTGTCTCATCCCGCTAACAGTCAAGCTGGACTTAAAACAAAGGCGTTATACAGGAGGGGACACATTACCGTTAAAAATGACCGTTGAGGGGGTTGGAGAGGCGGATTTATATGTGGCTATGACAACACCTGCGGGTTATTTTATCACTTTGGCTTATCCTGAAAAATGGAGTGCCTTAAATACCGCTCAAGCTTATTTATCTGGCATACAGAGTGCTGATTCTTCTCTTGAGTACCCTCTCAATTTATCCATACCAGCCGGATTGGTTTTTGGTCATTATTCCGCTTGTGGCATATTAGTGCTTCCCAATGCCGAGGCCTTAAATCAAAGTCACTGGATTCATAAGGATTGTACCTCATTTGAAATCTATGACAACACTCAAGTGCCCACCGATTTATCCACTTTTCGGGATACTTTACAAGATGGCAGTTTAGGCCCCGAAATGGTTTGGATTCCCGCCGGCACATTTCGGATGGGTAACATTCAAAGTAGTGGGGGTTCTTCTTCTGAAAAACCCGTGCATGAAGTCTCCGTGGCGCGTTTTGCTATCGGTCGGTATGAAGTGACTCATGTTGAATTTGTGCATTTCTTGAACACGGTGAAGCGTCGCGGGCCTGAAGCTGAACCTTGGTTTGCAACGAAAGCCGAATATTCAGATAGCCATATCACCGGTTCTACAGGAAATTTCATCGTAGAAGCCGGTTATGAAAATCATCCTGTCATTGAGGTTTCTTGGTATGGTGCAACAGCCTACCTAAACTGGTTAACGGAACAAACGGGAAAGCCATATCGTTTACCGACGGAAGCCCAATGGGAATATGCCGCACGCGCTGGAACCGAAACGAGGTATTGGTGGGGGAATGACTTTGGAAAAAACCGTGCGAATTGTGGCAGCAATGGTTTGGGTGAGACTGCCCCAGTCGGTTCTTTTGAAGCGAATCCCTTTGGTTTATATGACACCGTAGGCAACGTTTGGGAATGGTGTGCCGATCCTTGGCATGATAATTATCAAAATGCACCGACTGATGGCCGTATTTGGGAAAAACAGGGTGATAATAGACGTCTGCTTCGTGGCGGCTCGTTCATCGACATCCCGCTCGTCTGTCGTGCTGCCTACCGTGACAGGTACTCGTCGGACTTCCAAAGCTGGGACGGGGGTTTCCGTGGCTGCGCTGACATAGCACTCTAACCTATTGATTTTTAGCACTTTACACTCGATTTTTTCTCTTTTATACTTTTGACAGTGTGTGCATAAGTGCTATTGATTAAGGTTAGGTGTTAGGCGCGGGCCACGATTTAGGTTGCTCTACATTTCTATCAAAAAAAATAAACGCGCTTTGGCGCTAAAGGCGCTAAAGGCGCTAAAGTTTGGGAATGGACTTGCTCAGAATACGAGGAAAAATACACGGGAAAAGAACAAGATTGTGTAAATATAAATAAGGCCAGTGATATTGTCCAACGTAGCGGTTCATGGGATATGAGCGCAAAACGAGGGCGATCATCAGATCGTCTGAAATGGAGCGCAAATAAGAAGATTCATAACGATAGTTTTCGACTCGCCCGAATAGACTAAGCCTTTTATCCAAGGGAAAGCGGGCAAACAAGGGTTGAATGTGAATAGGCTTTCAGGCTAAAAATTTTTTTAGCTTTTGCCTGAAAATCAGTCGCTAAAAAAACAAACATTTTTTGAAAATTGATGTTGAATTGATTAGGAATCGTCACGAAATAACTTCCCGTTTTATAGCGATAAAGGGCGAACACGTTGGTTCGCCCCTACGAGGCGATATGTCGGGGCTGCCCTTGCGTGTTCGCCCTAAGCATAAATTTTCAGGTATTTTAATTGCCATGTAGGGGCAAGCCCTTGTGGTTGCCCTTTCCCGTAAAATACCTGTTTATTTGTGGTTCAGTACTTATCACTTATCATTGCCTAATTGTTTGCCTACCAAGCTTTGCCATTTAGCATATTCAGCATTATCTGGTTGCAACTCAACGGCGCGATTAAAATCAGCAAGGGCTAAGGTATAGTTTGGGATTGCCAATTCGGTAGATTTCCATTTGTACTTGTAGCCATCATCAGTTTGCAGTGAAATAGACGCGGCATCATTTCCAAGTTCGTAGTAAGTTCGTCCACGCCAGTAAAAGTTCCAACTATTCTCAGCTTGTAATTCAATAGCACGAGTAAAATCAGCGAGAGCCTTTGTGTAATCTTGAGTAGCAAAATAAGTTGTACCTCGCCAGTGATAGTTGTACCCATCTTCAGGTTGCAATTCAATAGCACGACTAAAATCATCAAGCGCATCGGTGTGATTGCCCAGACGTTTATTGGTTTGCCCTCGTAGTAAGTCATTATTAGCCATTGCTATCAGATTACCCGATATGTGCAAGGGTTCAAGGGCCTGATTAAAGTATTCTAGCGCATTGTCATATTGATTAGTTTGATAATAAAAGTAGCCCAAATTCTTTAAAACCATCCCTTCCATATAACGATTCCCCACTTCTTGAAAAATGAGCAAAGCTTGATTATAAAATTCAAGGGCTTTTTCGTTTTGGCTTAGGGCTTGATATGAAACCCCGATATTTTGCAAAACGGTTGCTTCACCATAACGATTCCCCACTTCTTGAAAAATGAGCAAAGCTTGATTATAAAATTCAAGGGCTTTTTCGTTTTGGCTTAGGGCTTGATATGAAACCCCGATATTTTGCAAAACGGTTGCTTCCATATTGCGATTCCCCACTTCTTGCAAAATGGGCAACGCTTGATTATAAAATTCAAGGGCTTTTTCGTTTTGGCTTAGGGCTTGATATGAAGCACCGATATTTTGCAAAACGCTTGCTTCCATATTGCGATTACCCACTTCTTGGTAAATAGGCAAAGCTTGATTATAAAATTCAAGGGCTTTTTCGTTTTGGCTAAATGCTTGATATACAGCACCTATCCATTGCAAAACGGTTGCTTCACCATCACGATCCTCAATTTCTTGGCAAATGGGCAAAGCTTGATTAAAAAATTCAAGGGCTTTTTCGTTTTGGCTTAGGGCTTGATATGAAGCACCGATATTTTGCAAAACGGCTGCTTCACCATCACGATTACCCATTTCTTGGTTGATTGCTAAGGATTCATTTAAAAATTTGAGTGCTTGTTCATATTGGCTCGTTGCATAATAAATCATTCCAATCTGATTTAATGAGCTAGATTCGCTCTCTTTCAATTCGTTTTGGCGGCTCATGACTAAGGCTTGTTCAAGGTAGGCAAGAGCAACAGTAGGTTTTCCACGATCACCATACCAACTAGCAAGTACAAGAAGAAATCTAACTATTGTTTCCGGTTGTTCTTCAATAAGTCGCGCCGAAGCCAAACCCATCCACAACCAATTAAATGCGCTTTCGCCCATTTCTGGACGATTAGAAATATACGGTGATGTGTTGTACGAAAACTGACTGGCCATCGTCAGTTGTGCTTTAGTCAATTCATCCAATTCATCAAGGGCTGGTAAAGTCGTCGCTTCAGGTTGTGCCAAGGCTTCCAAATCACCTAACTGTTCACTGACTTGCTGAAATAACGCATCGCCAACATAATAAAGGTGAGGGAAATCGGGTTTTAAGCTGGCCCATTCTTGCATTGGGCGTTTAAAACCTTTATCGGCAACATCAATCACATAAGCGATGTAACGCTGTTTAGCCATTTCCCATTCTTGGGCGCGATGCAACAAGGCACGAGAATAAGCCCGTAATAGCGGATGTTGGCCCCAGCGTTCCTCATCTTCACGCTTTATTAACAAGGAACGCGCATGAAGCACTTCTAAAAATTCAATGGCTTGATCTACATCATCTTGCCATAATGCCGCTGCGGCTTCAGTACTAAAATCGGCTTCCAATGGCCCAACGCGCCCAATAACCGCAGTCGCTGTTGATAAGCGACACCCATTTTGCTCTTTATCTCGTCATAGCTAAACCGAAACGCGATTTCGATACTGTTTTGGCGATTCTGTTGATCTAATTGGGGTAAATCCCCAAAACCTTGGCCTTTTTCGACACGCTGCAATAAATCCTGAATGGCTTTTTGCTGCCGATGTGCGCTCCGCGCTCGAATATCACCGCCCGCAATCGTTAGGGCCCCCGCATGGTAGCCTAATCCGTGTGCCAGTGGTTTGAGTTGTTCTGCCCCTAAATGCGGTAAAAACTGTTGTAATAGCGCAAGGGCATCTTCAGGATTTAAAACATTTAATGGCATTTCCCCAGTTAAGGCTTTAGCGATACGCTCATCGCGGGTTGTCACCAATAAAGTCGTTTCTGGCGGTAACGCTTCACGCAATGGTTGAATCGCCTCTAAATCCCAAATATCATCCAAAACCACCAACAGGGGGCCGTATGCGCTGAGCAATTCCTTAACCGCTGCCGGTTCAAATTGCAATTTGTGCCACTGTTCATCTTGTTCCAAACGGTGTAAGTCGCCGCCATAGGCCCAACTTGCCCAATAATTCAAAATCGCTTGGCATAGTGCCTGACTGCGAAATTCATAACCGATTTCAGTCCACAAATGCCCCCCAGCATATTGCTCACCGTATGCTTGGATAAACATCGAAGCCACCGTACTTTTGCCTAATCCCGGCATCCCCACGACAGCGACTGGCGTGTTATGGTTCAAGCGTTCCCAAAGTTCAGTGAGTTCTTGCCGACGGCCCACAGCTTGCCCTTGCCGATTGAACGGATCACGATCAGTTGGGCGTTCCCATCTGCGCGGAATGGGAAGATGGGATAGTTTAATGGCAGATCGGCCCTCAATGGCAATATGGCTTGCCACGACTGACATCACGGGTTGATGATCCAGTGCAAAATTTCCCCAATTTTTGTGAGTTGAACGGGGTTCAAGCTTTTCTAATTGTTTTTCTTGCTCTTCAATGGATTGACGATTTTTACGAACAAGTTGCCATATGAAGAATATTGCGCTTGGGGCACCAAGAAGCGTGACTAATGTCGCGATGGCAGTGACTTCGTCACGAAGAAAAAATCCAAGTGCCTCGCCCATTTTTTGACCCATAAAAAATACAATGGCTAAAAACTCATCAAAAGTGAACAATTTAAAATTGGCATAGTTTAGGGCAAAAATTAAAGTGATTAAGAGTAAAAACCATAAAAGGGTTCTACGATTTTGAGTCATTGATAAAATCTCGATTTTAGATTTTGCCACGGAAAAACACGGAAAAACACGGAAAAATTCATGCCGTGCTTTCTGTGTTTTCCGTGGCATTATAAATTAACTATTAATAACATAATAATTTAGTAAATACAGTGGATATTCTCCTCGCGGCAATTCTGCGGTAACCGGTAATGCCATAACAACATGCTCACCTTGCCAAGGAGGTAATATTGTACCCTCAAAAGGTTTAAAAGCATTGAGTTCATTCAGAGTAAACACCGTACTCCCATCAGATAAAGCTATACCGATGTCTGCGCGTTTGTCTCTCGGTAAACCGTTAGGTAAGCTGATACGCAATGTATCGCCATTTTGATAAACCGTCTTTTCGGTATGAAGTGTAAAGCAACCATTGAGACATCTCTTTTTAGCGAAACGGCCTTCTCGATGATCGTCATCAATTTGCGGTTGTTGTGGTAAATCCCTAGAAACAAGATGGAAGGCATCCCAAACAGTGCTACCTCGGCGTAATTCATTGAAATAACGCCAGCTAAACGCATCTTGGCCCAATACATCAGTCTGTTGTGTCGGCTGTTCGGCGCTAGTGCTGGTCATCACGATACGGTTAATCGGACGATTCATCGGTGCCAGGGTGGGCATCAAAGCGCCAGCATAGCTGGCTTCTACAATCACAATCACTTCGTTTTGAGTCGTTTCTTGATAATCATCTAGGAGCGTTGCCAATTGAGTACCCGTGATAAATTCATTCGTTTCAGGATTGAGCAGAAGCTGGCCTTCGGATAAACTGTCCGCTATGATACTTATCATAAGCGATTGATTTAAAAGGCATTTTGCTTTTGCCCAGTCAAAGGCTTGGCGAATATCATCGGGAGTGAGACTGCGCGTTGTGGTGCCGCCCGCTTTTTCAAAAAACGTGACGGGGGCATCTACTGCGTTGGTATCAGATTGATAATCACCGTTGACATCAATATCGGGTTTATAAGCCAGAAAATAGATTTATTCATTCCGATAGTATCTGTCAGACAGGGCTTGATAAACATAACCGGCAATATTGTCGCTGGAAAGGTGTTTTCTACCGCCTCGCCTACTTTCTGGATAAATCAGAATAGCTGCACGTTTGCCGCTTAAATCGCCTGTGAGTTGTTGATCAAAAGTGAGATGAGCCAGGCCTACCCCGCCTGTCCATAAGCCACCATTGCCATCGGCAAGCATGGCCGAAACTTGGTTGTTTGGTAATCCTGAATTACTGGTGTTAAAAATGCGCCATTCGCCTGCCGCATTGCGATGGGCAATACCACCATATCGCGTACCTATCCATAAACCGCCGTTATCGTCTGCCAGTAGCGATTCGACATCCGTGTTGGATAAACCCGCATCATAAAGATTAAAGTGTCATTAAAGAAGTCAGTTCATCCATATTTTCCATATAGGCATCAATAGGATGTGCTATATTAAGTTGAGGGTTTTCAGGCATTATCAACTCCCCAGAGCATTTGATTGAGTTAAGTAGATTTTCTCCACTCCCTTCGAGGTGAGCATGATAGTATCACGAACCGGTTTAACAATTCCCGTTGATATCATCTCTCTAATCGTATCCTGAAAAACAGCCTTTTGTGGCTGCGTCAGGGTGGAATAATAAATTAAGCTCAACCATCTCGCGGGTAAGGCCCGATGTTCATCAAGATTGAGGGCCTTAAATTTTGCCAATATGTCATTGGCTACCTTATCGTTTTCTGTACTCATTTTTGAAATCCTTTGAAATTGGATAGTTTTTAGTCGAATACAACTGGTTTTCTTGCGATTAAAATCGTTCTAAACGCTAAAGACGCTAAAGACGCTATACTGAAATCGAAACATCTCTTGCGCCTCTTGCGTCTCTTGCGTTTGCCAATAAAATTGGCATAAAACCCGCATGAAAGTTCGGCTTCGCTAAAAAGGTTCTTCCAAAAAAAAAAATCAAAATCATCATCTTAGCGAATAAAATAAATCAAACAAATATTTTGATCAAGCAGTTTATCAAATTCATGATGATCAGATGTAACCAATGTTGCATCTTCACGCTTTGCTAACGCTAATGCAAAACAATCTGCTAAAGACACTTTTTTAAACGTGGCTTTTATTCTACCTGCTTCTTGCCATAAGTCGGAATCCATCTCATCATAAAAGCGTAAACCACAAAATAAATTTGAAACGAAAATAAGCCGCAAAATAAATTTGAAACGAAAATAAGCCGCAAAATAAATTTTGCACTCCATCGCCTCGCAAAATCAATTTTGCACTCCATCGCCTCGCAAAATGAATTTTGCACTCCATCGCCTCGCAAAATCAATTTTGCACTCCATCGCCTCGCAAAATAACAGAGAAACGGAAAAAGCGCGGCAAAATAACAGAGGAACGAAAAGGGCATGGCAAACTCAAATTATTTTGCAACGACCAAAATTGATAATGACCCTTTTTTTGGGAATGCGCCCGTCTAAAATCATCCCCCAAATCGGGCCTTCGCAAAATAAATTTGGAACGAAAATCGGGTACTGCAAAATAACTTTTCAGTTATCAATTATCAGTTATCAGTTATCAATAACGTTATTTTGAGGTTCCAACTTGAGTTTACCATCCCTTATTGATTTACAGACGTGATTTGTGAAACCGATATATCAGGCTAAGGCGCATGTCGAGATGAAATGATTTCAATTACTTAAATAATTATGTTCAACGATGAGTGGGCCACCTGGGTGGCATAACGCACAACTTACAATAGGCCCACGCACCAATCCGCTTAATCCCCTGATCCGTTGTACTAACTTGCCTTTGTACTTCATGCAATCGGGAAACGCTATAGTACAACGGATCAGGGGAATGATCGGATTGGTGCAAAGGCCTAACCTAGGAAATGTTTTTGCACGCAAAAACAGGGTAAAAAATGTATTTATACTCGCTCTTCAAGTTTTTTCAAAAACCGAACGATAATCCTTGTTATATAGTTATAAAGTTATAGCAGGGATAGAAAAAAACTTGAACATCAAGTGTCAAAATCTTCGCCACCAAGTGCCACGATAATCAGCCCCTTTTCAAAATGTGTTGATACCTCTAAATCTATTTTAAAATCAAATAGTTATCAACTCATTAGTCATCAAATCAAGCGGAATGAAAGCAGCAAAATAACAAGGAACAAAATTTGGGCTCTCGCAAAATCAATTTTTGGAATTTTAATCCAATGATAAACCTTTTTCTGCTAACAAGGCTTTCAATTGAGCCAATTCAGCTTCGGCTTTGCTTCTCGCTTGCGCTTCGGCATCGGCCCGTTGTTTTTCTAAAAGGCGAGCTTGCGCTTGGGCAGCGGCCCGTTTGGCTTGAGCATTGGCTCGTTGTTCAGCCTTTTCACGTTGTTCTTTTTCCGCTTCAAGCGGCGTTGATATCCATTTTCCCCGTGCATCGTACCAACGTAGCCATTGACGCTTGAAACCTTTATAAGTCCCATTCCACACCCCTAAACCTAATTTAATATCGGGTAACCAAATTCCTTTGTCGTCAAGTTCTAATTCACGATAACGCCCTTTTCTCAATCGAAAAACCTGCAAGTTCTCCGATTCTCGACTATATATCACGTAATAAGGAATCTGTAACCACTGTTCATACACTTGCCATTTTGTCGGTGGCTTTTTAACCTCTCGCAGGGTTTGTCCTAAATCTTCCTTTTTGGTACTTTCTGACAACAGTTCTACGACGATAAAGGGTGACACTTCTTCTTGCCAGATGACGTAACTGTATCGCATTTCATCTTTTTTCTGGTAATAAGGAGGTACACCAAGCACGGCGAACCAATCCGGGCGTTTATACCAGATCGAATGGTAGACATCGTAGTAAAGATTTAAATCAGAGGCAGTATAAATCCGCTCTGAGGAATAATCTGGGGGACAAAATGTTTCGCTTAATAATTGCGGTTGGTGGTTGTGAAAATCATCAGGCAAACCAGGTTCCTCCGGATCCTCGCTTGGTAAATCATACATGGTGGGTAATTCTTCTTTACGTAAAAATACCCTCTGTATTATCGGTATAAATTCTTTTTCTAACAAGAGGTTAGTCGTCATAATCGCTCTCTCCTTGAGAGTTATCAGCTTGGGGAGGGTAGGCAACCTCGTTATCCACTTTATAAGAGTGTTTCACGCTTCTCATTTTTAGAAAACCAATAAAATCAATCACTTAAATTAAACTGGTAATTTTTTATATTAATAGCCCATTCTTCTTATCAGTTGTTTGAAAAAATATTAATAAACGCTAAAGTCGCTAAAGTCGCTAAAGGCGCTAAAGACGTTCTCTAAATCTCTCTTGCGCCTCTTGCGTCTTTTGCGTTTGCCAATAAAATTGGCATAAAACTCTAAGAAAGCCAGAGGGAATGGTGGGCAAGCGGGCGGTGAAATCTGGGTATGATATTGAGTTCATTAGCGCCCGCTTACCCACCCTACAAATTCTTCGCTCACTCCACCTTAAAAGCACTCGTTCCCAATTTCCACTGTTCACGATGCGCTAACGGTTCAACGCCGATGGGCAGACGCAACAGATAAACGGTATAGTGCCCTCTTGGCAAATCCGCACTCACTGGCAATTCAATCGCAACCTCACCGCTTTGCCAGACGGGAAGTGTCTTCCCATCAAAAGGTACGAAGCCATTTAGATACTTTAAAACAAAAACGGTCCCATCTGCTAAAGTGATGGCAACATATTGTTGTTGTTTTGCCGGTAATGAGGGCAACGTGACGCGCAAGAGGTCGCCATTGTGATACACCGTTTGGTTCGTGATGGGGGCGGCCTTGTCTGAGGCTGTCCCTTCAAGAACGGCGTAACCCGTGAAGATTTCTGACCAATCGCCTTCCATGCTTTGGGCTTGGTAGAGGATTTTCCAGTCGCGCGCTGTGTGGAATTGATCGTAGTCAATTTGATAACGTTTCAAGTCGTAATTGGGGAGCAAGGTGAGTTCGCGCCGCCTGAAGTCGCTGCTTTTGCCTTGAGAGGCTGTGACGTTATCATGTTCATTGACTAATATGGCCCGTACTTTTTTCATGCGGTTAAAGTCGGGCATGGCTTTCACCCACAATCTTGCGCTGGTTTGTCCTTTTCCAAGTTGAATTGGCGGATGCACGCCCGTTATTTTGGGGGGCTGGGTGCCTTGTACTTTTTTGCCGCCAATGTAAGTGCGACGGGCAAAACGACCATCATTGCTGGCATATAATCCATCTTGGTTATCATCCAATTGAGGAAGTTGTTTGCCGTCAAAACTTTTTGATTCAATCTTGATGGCACTTTGAGTATATTCAAACGCTTCGCCGAGACTTTGTCCCCGTCTTAATTCCCGAATCAAGCTATAAGAAAAACGACCCGCTTTTACCGTACTCATTAAGCAGCTATCAGCATCGGCACTGGTTACCACGATACGGTTTTTCACGCCGGCTAACTCATCCAAAAACGAACCAGAATAACAGGTATCCAGAATAATGATTTGTTTTACGTTTCTTGGGAGCGGCGCAAGTAAGGCCTTAAGTTCTTGAGCAGACATTTCTACGCTGCCATATCTCATATGCAGCACATTCTGATTGGCACGACCATGCAAATAAAATACGAATTGTTGACCCGCACGCAATGTTTCACTGGCTTGAGCCACCGCTTGTTGTAATTCCCTTTTCGGATCACGCATCGGAAAATCTTGCCGACTCGCATCAGCGTAGCCTGTCGCTGGCACAACGGGTGGATAAGGGTTCATATAGATAATATCGTCATCCGAAAAACCAATGCGATGGAGAAAACGATACATTTCTGTAGTCGAATCATTGGTGTCTGGAAAGAGCGTATTGCGATCTTGTTCACCACCGGCCGCGATAATGATGGCTTTGCCTAAACCGCTGGATTCGAGGTTCACTTCATATTGTTTACCCACTTCTGCAAGAGCAGAAGCGACATTGACAGGCGGTTTAACGATATCCTTTTTTGCCAAGTTAGCCAAGCGAATGGCCTCATTTTCATCTCTCGTTTCAAGGATTTTCTTGACAATATCCGGGCGTTTGTAGGCAGCATATAATGCGCCAGCAGGGTAGAAACGGGCGGCTTTATCTTTGCCCTTGTTGACATGCCAGCCAATTAAATTATCAGCATTGTCAGCCGATGTCATATAATAACCAGAAGGTGTCCAAGCAATCCAGCGTTTACCGTCTTTATGGGGAAAGAAAGCGAGTAATTCTTTGCCATTATCAAGGTTGTACCACCGAATCGTGCCATCGGCATAAGCGGCCACGGCCTTTTTGCCATCACCTGAGATATTGACACCCCAAGCCTCTGAAGGAGTGGCCACTTTCCAAATCAGTTGAGCTTTAGTATTAAATAAACGCAAATACCAGCTCGCACCCAATAGAAACTTCGACTTATCGTTTGCTATAGCCAAAGAACGAGCGGTTTCATATTGTTTTAAGGACAACGCTTTGCGATTGAGTTTTGGCGAGGCCGTATTTTTCCAACCCGTGATAGCGAAGCTGGTGGTATCGGGTGGTGTTAGATGCCTATCCGGTTGGGGATTTAAAATCAGGCTTTGTTCAGAGAGTGAAAAACGGGCAGGGCGTTTACCACGATATTCAAAACCAAAGTGAATGGTATTGGCATCGTGAGAAATACGAAAATCGCCGTCAAAGACGGCTAGATAATCCGCAGTACTCGCCTGCTGCTCTACGATTTTCTTGCCCGCCTTATCCAAGACGGCAAAAGCGGGATCACCAGCAGCATAAACGATGCGCCCATTTTTCAGGGGGCGAATATCCATAATCGTTGTAAAGGAGGCTTGCCATTCGGTAGGCTTCCCAAGTCTGGCTTGTGACCAATAAAGAATCGGGCTGCGACCCTTTTTGATATACTTCCCCCCTGCATACAAGCGATTATCATCTGACCAAGCAACGCGATCTAAACTACCCTTATTAATACCCCTCGTATTAGGCGCATATAAAAACGCTAAATTATGCCCATCTAACACATTGACGTTGCTAGAATCAGCAAAACCAAGCGCTATTTTATCGCCAGTCGGGGAAAAGACGGCTGAAAAGGGTTGTGAACCACCCGGCGCCTTACTTTTTGCCACTAATGAAAACCCGTATGAGGTGGGGGAGTAGAGGCGTAAATAACCCTCCAAAGAACTGGTCACCAACCTATTTCGTCGGTCAAAATCACACCAATAACTGCTATCAGCATAATGCGTATCCTTCAAAATGGGTTGCCAAGTCAGGGTATTCCAAACACGCACACCTTTCCCTGCACCTAAAGTCGCGCCTAAATACTGTCCATCCTTTGAGACGCAAAGATGAGCAACGATATTTTCCAAACCCGATAAACGCTTCATCAATTTGCCGCTGGCACGGTTGAAGAGATAGATTGAGCCGGTATTATCCCATTCCTTACCTGTCCAACCTGCACCCGCTACCCATTTTGCATCAGGCGAAATCGTGCCACTATAGAGTTGCCCTTCATTGCCAGCACCGATAGGCACACGATAGGTTTTTAACAAATCGCCCGTGTGCAAATCCCATAAGCGCAGGGTTTTGTCATCGGAAGCGGTGAGTAAAAACCGTTCAGCGGCATCAACCGCTATCCGTTTTATTAACGCTGTGTGCATCCCCGTTTCGATGCGGAGTATGGGTTCGGTGGTTGGCTCGGCGGCGTGGGTTGTTGTGGCACTCAGAAAAAAGAGGAGTGCTGAAATCATGATGTATTTTGGTTTGTGCATAGTTTAGTCTCCTATTATGCGTTGTTTTGAACAGGATTAAGTTAAGTAAATCGAATGGTGGGCTTTAAAAACCCGTTACTGGATAGAACGCTGATTGTCATGATTTGACTGATTTTCGCTGATTAAAGATGGATAGTTGTCTTGCGATAAAAAAATAAATAAACGCGCTTTGACGCTAAAGACGCTATGCTGAAATCAAAAGTTCTCTTGCTTTTCCTGCGCCTCTTGCGTTTGCCAAGAAAAATTTCAATCAATAAATGTAAAATGATTTATGTGGAAGTACATTTTAAACAACACATTTTTGTAACAACTCACTCTGTATCTTGGCGTTTGCACAAACCTACACAAGCTTAAAATCTGATAAAGGTATGATTTTACCTTCGTTTTGAACCTTATTGAGATACGTTAAATCAGCAGTGACGAGTGTCGCATTATCTTGTGAAAGAGCAACGGCATGATAAAGCGTATCAAACAAGTGATGATGATAAGTTTTAGCAAGACGACAAGCAACGTTGAAAACAACAGGATTATTGCAAACCGGTAGTTCCATCGCGTAGAGTAAACTTATCACGTTTTCTGCATCATCTGGTCGTAAACGGCTTATGACTGCGGCAACCTCTGTAAGCCAATGGATTGGTTGCAAAACCATTATCTTGTCATTTCGCAATGCTTTCAGTATTTCCAAGGCGATAGATATATCCTCCTCATTTTCAGCATCCCTCAAAAACCATTTAACAACAACGCTGGCATCAAGCACCCATATTTTCATGATCTACCCTCATAACGTGCCATCACAATTTCTTGTGGTGTTACCGGGGAAATTTTAGGGCGCGATGCTAATAACGCATCAATGGCTTGTACTCGTTTGCGTCTGGTTTTTTCTTGTTCTATTGCCTGAAGCATTAAATCGCTTATCACGGCGTTTTGGTTTTTATTCCAAAACATTTCATTAAAGGCATTTTTAACGTCTTCAGATATATTGAAAGTGACTGTCGTCATAATAGTTGTCTCCTTGATGAATTCGTCTGTTTCCCTTTAAACATTGTAGAGAGGCTTCGTTTAGTTTTTGTTGTCTGCTCCTTGCTATTTTTTAATTATAGATCAAAAACCTATAAATCATATTTTACACAGAGTCAATCAAGTTCAAAGGGGCGCATTCCCAAAAAAAGGGTCATTTTACAAAATCAATTTTGCGGCCGCTTGGAGTGCAAAATTCATTTTGCGGCCGCTTGGAGTGCAAAATTCATTTTGCGGCCGCTTTTAGTGAAAAATTCATTTTGCGGCCGCTTGGAGTGCAAAATTCATTTTGCGGCCGCTTTTAGTGAAAAATTCATTTTGCGGCCGCTTTTAGTGAAAAATTCATTTTGCGGCCGCTTTTAGTGAAAAATTCATTTTGCGGCCCGCTTTTAGTGAATGTTATTTTGCGGATCGCCAAAATTTGATAATGACCCTTTTTTTGGGAATGCGCCCGTTCAAAGAGATGAGTACATTGTTCTACTTGAATGTGGGTTGTGTCAATGGATGTCTCAATCACCTAAAACAACAAAAACCCAAAATCCAGACGACAATTGGATAGAACGCTTTATGTCCTGATTTCACTGATTTTCACTGATTAAGATTGCGGTGATTGTCATGATTTAGCACAGTTGAGCTGATTATGAGAGAAGCCTCAATAGGAGGCGCTATATTAAGTTGAGGGTTTTCAGGCATTATCAACTCCCCAGAGCATTTGATTGAGTTGAGTAGATTTTTTCCACGCCCTTTGATGTGAGCATAATCGTATTGCGAACCGGTTTAACAATTCCTGTTACTATCAGCTCTCTAATCGTATCCTGAAACACGGCTTTTTGTGGCTGCGTCAGGGTGGGATAATAAATTAAGCTCAACCATCTCGCGGGTAAGGCCCGATATTCATCAAGATTGAGGGCCTTAAATTTTGCCAAGATGTCATTGGCTACCTTATCGTTTTCTGTACTCATTTTTGAAATCCTTTGAAATTGGATAGTTTTTAGTCGAATACAACTGGTTTTCTTGCGATTAAAATCGATCTAAACGCTAAAGACGCTAAAGACGCTATGCTAAAATCGAAACCTCTCTTGCGCCTCTTGCGTCTCTTGCGTTTGCCAATAAAATTGGCATAAAACCCGCATGAAACTTCGGCTTCGCGAAAAAGGTTCTTCCCAAAAAACTTCACATACGTTTAGAGCATGTATACTCAACACGGGAATAAACTTTTGCCTGAAAAACTTTTCTAAGTTTATCTTTTACCTCTGTGTCCCTCTGTGTCCCTCTGTGTACGCCGTAAAGAGGTTTAAATATTTTGCCCTTTTTGCCCCCTACATAAAAAAGTTGTTTTCATGATCAATTATCCTGTTCATATTCCTGTCGTTTACGTTCCGCAAATTGTTCGCTACTCGTATTCACAAAAGCATATTTGCCTTGAATCGAATCAACCAATGCTATCCGTTCCGGATCATCTGTCATTGGCAAATCGCCATAAACAAGCCAGAATGATGTCACTTCCAATGCGCGTGCTAATTTAGATACGGCACCCACTGCCTTAAAGGGGTAAATTTCTCCCTTTTCCAGTTTTTCTAGGTTTGACAGTTCGATATCTGCTTTTTCGGCTAATTCAGTTTGAGTGAGCGATGCCTTTTTCCGCGTGGTTTTGAGTCTATCTTTAAAGTTTTGTGTGAACAAAGCCTTTTCTCGTGTGGCTTTGCTTTCTTTAAAGTCTGTTACGTCAAACTTGGGAGGAGTTTTTTCATGTAATCCTTGTTCCAAAAAATTTAATGCTTGTTGAGTTATGGAACAGTGATTATACTGTGCCATTTTTTGAAGTGCTGTATGAAGTTTAGGGGGGATATTCTCAATTAATAATGTTGGCATAGGCGGGTTCCTTTTTAAATGAGGGAGGGGTGGGCGGTTTATTTCATCTCTTGATAAATTGCAGAGCAATTTTCCAAAATGAAAACCAGTTGTCTTAATTGCACCCAATATTGACAGATATTTGGATAAGCTTTCGTATGAGGAGAATTATGAATGACGCTGGCGCGTAAAGGAAAACATTCCCTAGCTTGAGCTAGGGAACGAGGATTCTCACATTCGACGCCTAATTTTAAATGGGCATTCATTGATGCAAACTAATTATTGGGCGTTCAATAAATGAATGTAAGTTAACAAATCCTAGTGCGTAATTTCTCAAATCCCTAAAAGCTTGTCAAGCTTTTTTTTAAGATAATTAAACGTTGAGATGTGAACGCAGTCTCATCTGGGGCGATTTACTGGAGGCCCCTTCATCGTCGTCGGGTGGTATCGCTATCACCATCAGGGCTCTTTCGTCTCACCTAACACTGCACTGTTGCCATGCCCCACATCAAGAACGTAATAATTTGGCATATTTTCCTGTTTTCGGCAACTCCACATCAGCCCAAGCTTTTCAGTTGTCAATTATCAGTTATCAAAACCTTGATATCCAGTATGTTCAAGGCCAACCTATTTATCTGACAAACTATATAGTCTAAAATGGGCGCATTCCCAAAAAAAGGCTCATTTCGCAAAATTGATTTTGCGGCCCGATTTTCGTTCAAAATTTATTTTGCGGCCCGTTTCCGTGCAAAATTTATTTTGCGGCCCGATTTTCGTTCAAAATTTATTTTGTGGCCCGTTTCCGTGCAAAATTGATTTTGCGGCCCGATTTTCGTTCAAAATTTATTTTGTGGCCCGTTTCCGTGCAAAATTGATTTTGCGGCCCGTTTCCGTGCAAAATTTATTTTGCGGCCCGTTTCCGTGCAAAATTTATTTTGCGGCCCGATTTTCGTTCAAAATTTATTTTGTGGCCCGTTTCCGTGCAAAGTTGAGTGCGTCACA
>Ga0233403_10000107_pt1 | contig 35350 bp, 33 predicted proteins | sample Na_oxic_1_MG_FD_179866 | JGI IMG/M metagenome (GOLD analysis project Ga0233403, IMG submission 179866) | Seawater microbial communities from Saanich Inlet, British Columbia, Canada - Na_oxic_1_MG | ecosystem: Environmental > Aquatic > Marine > Inlet | place: Canada: British Columbia | collected...
ATCCTTCAATAATAAAGGCATAATGGGGAGGACAACCGGGCATATAAACATCCACCTTAATTTCAGAATCAAGGGTACGACTTTCTTTGAGAAGTTTGGGAATATGAGTGGGTATTATATTAGTACGGGTACTTGGATTGTGAACAAATGATCTATCCAAAAGCTCATCAGTCGTGTGTGCATAACCACCCCCATGAGGCCCACCATAAACCGGGCAAGTACCCAACGCAATAATTGTCTTACAACTTTTACGCATTGCGTGAGCAGCATCAATATCATGTTCAGTACGAATTGAGCCGGTAACCATACCAATATCGGCAGACACATATTCTTTGGTATCCATCAAAATAGGTAGACGTACTAACTCCACTTCATTTTTCAGAATCGAAGGCAATTGTTCGTGCAAATCGGCAAATGCCACCTCACAGCCAGAACAACCTGAAAGCCAGTCTATGGAGAGTGTTGCTTTGGTATTCTGATTTTTTTCTTTAACAATGTTTACCTCTACATCCGTATTGTCTTCTTCTGGCTTATGAGCCTGACTAATTGGCAAGCTTTTAATTATTGGAAACTTCTCAATCAATGCCTGAAAATGTATGGTGCCGCCATCAAAAAGACGGATTACCTTAAACAAGTGTTCAAGACCATCGGGATAATCTCTGCAAGTATTGACAATACCTAATACATGTACTTTACTAACCGGATTATCTATAATGGCAGTACTGATCTGGGAAGGCAATTCTTTAAGCACCAAATTACGAATTCCCACATTTTCAATGCTTGGACACTTCAATAACAATTCTACCAATTGTTGTTTTTCTTCAAATCCGAGGTTATTCATAACGTTAGTTTTAGTTGAGTGACAATAACTACAAGGATTGCATTTTAGAAAGGATTTATAAAAAAGTTGGCTAAAAGTGATGTTCCTTATGGTTGTAATAAACATTGCCATGCACTTTGCCAGGGATTTTAATCATATAGTGATCCTTCATTCTTTGTGAAATCGCTGGACGGGGTTTGCAACCCCGTCCGTAACGTTTTATTTACAATTAATTTAAGATCACTATAAGTAAAAATCGTTCCAAGTATAATATCCATTGTTGTCAAATTGAAATTGGTATCAATAACAATACCTTCGCCAATATCAAAATTTGTTGTTTCGGGAATGAGGTACGATTTCCCGAAACCTATATAAGAGTTTCGGGAAATCCGCTTCGCTCCATTCCCGAAACAAATATCCAAATATCCAATTGGCGATGGTATTGAATAAAATCCCTTATTAAATGCAATCCTTGTAGTTATTGTTAAGAATTTTTTGCCTTTTTGTAATTTCGCGGTTAAACTCTCCGCAGATTATTTGACGCGACAACCAACTTAGCTCGTATCACATCAGCCCGTTTTTTCCGACTGCTAAGGCTACTGGTATTACTTTGAGCATGTTTATAGTAGGTTTTCCCTTCTTCAGTGGAGCGTGATTCAATCTCTTTAGAGAGTTTATCCAGTGCCTCTCGACTTGCCTGAATTTGAATCGTTTCACCATGAAGGTAAATTTCTCTAATCGCAGCCCATAAACTGTAAATATCACTAATCTTACCAAAGGGCGCATTTGAAGTCGCCGATAAATTTAGCTTTTTCACGACTTCAAAGATGCGCTCAAAATCTTCGTAGAGCCGAGTTTCATTCGGTATCTCATCATCATAATCCGAACTTAAAAATAGTTGTAAGCCGTTGTTTTCCATCAACAACTTGATAAATAACATGATTATTGGCATCATAATCTTTCATCAAAAAAATGGTAGGAGACGGGTAATTATGGATAATCGTATCCACAAAAAATAGCCGATATCCTAAATTCCATTAACGAAGGCGTTGGTATTCAGGATTCAAATCCAACTTTTCCATCTTTCTGAGATCAATAAACCAAGATATGGATTGTGTTTTAGGTATTCTGTTCACGGGTTCCTCTCTGTAAATACATTTTGAGCAGCTTGATTTAATCTTGAAATATAGTAACTACTCAGCCTGATTCTTTATTTTTTAAGAGGGCAACCATAAAGGATTGCCCCTACAATATCCAATAAGATGTAGGGGCAATCCCTTGTGGTTGCCCGTCGTCGTCACGAAAAATATTCATGCTGGACGAGGTTTGCAACCCCATCCCCAAATTTTTGAGTGCATAAGTCCATATAATCTAATCAAAAATCTTCAGATTTAAAAGACAAGCATTTTCACCCGCATGGATAATGCCCAAATTAGTTTTAGCACCATAAATATTTTCAAACAAACCACAAAAAAGCCCATGTTTAGTTTGGCATAGAGCCTTGCCTTGGGGAACGCCATAGCGGAATAAAGTACAACGCACAATGCAATTCTTAAATGGCAATTTTATTTCCTGATAACCCTCGTGTTGGATAACAAATTCGGATTGCTGCTTGTAATTGATATCAAAGGGCCAATTGATGTCCATTGCCTTCATCTCATTTTTTACCGCCTCCAATGTTGCCATGATATCGTTTTCTTTCTGAGCCACTTTTCGGCGCAAACCAACTTTCCGCCCGGCAAGAAAACAAACCGCCCCGGCCCCTTTGCCAGTCACAGATTCCAAACCATCGGCAATCGCACCCAAAAACATCATGAATCCTTGTACCTGTTGCTTGTGCTCATCAGTATTCATATAATTTGCCTTTATCCTAAAATTTAGTATCAAATTACGCTTCGTTAACCCGACCAACTTAGCTATCATTGACAAAATCAACATCCAATGGCTCTCGACTAAAATCTAAATGGATGGTACCAACACCGTTTTGATGTGATTCATTATCGTTTTTTTTGATATGAGCTTTTAGTACCTCAGAAGAACGGGTAGAAAACATACGGACATTATCTAACGTTTTAGCCACAGTTTCAACGACAATTTGAGTAGGAAAATTTTGGGGGTTATCACCGATTGAAAAAACAATAATCTCTGGCTTAACCAATTTGCATAAACGACTTGTAAATGCTTTGACATCTCCGCGATTACCCGGTTTACCACCATGATGGGGAAAAACCATTAACCATGCTTGGATATTCTTTGTATCTTCTAACAGGTTATCAAGCCCAATCTCATCAATATCACCCGGTAATAATGCGACGTGTTTTTCCTTATAGGAGAGACGAATGACTGCACTGATTGAATTAGTGGTTAGTTTACTGCCTTTACGATCCTTGCTACCGGAACCTTTGGCAACGATATACTGATTAGGAGCTAATACTTCAATAATAACCGCTCCTTGAGCAAGTTTGCCATTAAGGTTAGGAGTCAAATTTACCTCGAAGTGAAGATGACCTTCTTTGTGTCTTTCACAAAGCAGATATACTAAATCATCCCATGTCTTACTTGTTTTGGTTGAATCTGGATTGACATAAACGTTTTTAACAATAATTTCTGAAGATAAAAGGCCAATTGCACCGGCAATGTGATCTTGATCGGCATGGGAAAGCAATAAAACATCAATTGTCGAGATATTTTTTTTGGTCAGAAAATCTAATAGATACGGTTTGGTTCCACCGGCATCAATCACAACCACACCTTTTGTATCAATTAAAATAGCACTATTCCCATGAGCCACATCAAGAACGTAAAAATTTGGCATATTCCCCTCGCGGTTTTTCGATGATTTCAAAGTCGGTAAAATAAAGTTCCTCCTGCTGATCTGCACCAGTATTCACTTTAGCAAAGAAACGAGTACCAGGTACAACTTCTTTAACTTTTGGAAACATCACTAATGGAAGGCTTACTATTTCATTAGGATTCCAGCCCGGAATAACGACATAAACCCTTGATGAGTCAACTTCTTCTATTCTCACCAAAGTACGCCATGGTTTCCGACTAAAAGAATAATGCCCCGAAAATTCATTAATACATTGTTCAAATCCAGATTTGATAACTTGAGATTCAGCATCACCACTTCTGATAAGTATTGGGATATCTTTACGAAGTTGACGAATGTTATCGATATCCACTTTTGCCCAAGCCGTTACCAATAATGAAGGAAATCGTTGTTGATATAATTGGGCAACTGCCGAGGCACCATCGAAATCAGCATAATTGCCGGGCTTGAGATGATGATCAAAAATAGCCGCATCGGCAGTTGTTACGGTAGAAAGACATTCGGCCATCGAATTGAAAGGATGAGCATGAAAAATTGGTTCCAAATCAGCATCTTCCATACTAAAAGCCATCGCGTCACGAGCGTCTGGTTGATCATCAATCACCATTACACGCTGGATAGATTTATTATTGATCATTAGTCCCATAAAACTATGCTCCAAGAATAGGTAAATAAATGATAATTTCAGCACCACCTAGTTCGCCTTTAGCAACAGCATCCACTTTTCCCCCTAAATCTGTTATTGCATCTCTTGCAATCGTCAACCCAAGTCCGGTACCATTTTTGGTCGTTGTTTGCCCGGGCAGCCAAATATCTTGTATACTTATTCCTTCAATACCGGGGCCATTATCAAGAACATGTATTTCAATTGACTTGGTGAAAATGAAAGTACGAATAATAATACGTCTTTCGCCGGGCGGGTTACGTTCAAAAGCAAACAAACTGTTGTTAAATAAATTGGTGATGACTGATTCCATTGCGGCAATACTACCACGAAGATAAGGTTGCCCTGTGCCAAATTCGGTGATTATCTGAGTTTCACGGGTTTTCAAAAAAGGTTGAAATAGTTCGATAACAGTTTGAATAACTTTATGAATATCGACTTGACTGTTACGACGTTTTTCATGATCAATCAAGCTCAGGGTAACATTTCCTAAAACCCTTAGTGAATCTATTGACCGAATAATCAAATCAATAGGATTTTGTAGTTTTTTAGTGTAGATATCTTCGCTAAGATATTTTTTACTTCGAGTACGGATACTTTTGATAACTTGGGCAATTACTTTGATCGGATTATTGACAGATTCATGGGCAAAAACGGCTGAAGTAATTCCGGTGGTACTTAGTGTACGATAAAGCTGAATTTCCCTTTTGAGTCGTTCAACTTCGTTGTTACGAGTTTTGTCATATTCCTCAAAAGTGGGTTCAACCTTTGAACGTTCTGCCTCTGGAAGGGTTGCAATGGCATTTTTTACCGCTTGACGAGCCAGCCCACTTTTGCTGGAGGCTTCTGCCAGCATTTTGGCACGTTTTTTTTCAGCCTCGTCTTGCCTACGTCTCGCCATCCATTGTAACGCTTCTCTAGCAAACTGACGAATTTCTAAAAAGGCTTCATTCTGAATAAATCCCGAACGATCAGTAATTTGCATTAGCGAATTGGCGGTATCCGTCACTATCATACGACCTATGGATGTGTTCGTTGTTGGGCGTACAGAATGAACTTGGGCTCGCATCAAATTCATTCCTAACCAGTCATCACCATCATCACCGTAAGGTGATACTCGCAATCCATTATAGTAAAAGTGAACACCACCAAAGGCTTTCAGCCACTTTTTAACTTCTCTTAGTGTGGTAGTACGTGTTGAAAATGTGGGACTGTCCAAAACGAATACCCAAAGTTCAAACTGAATTTCGTGACAATGGTATGGCATGGTCGGTTTTTTAGGACGAAGATTGGCATGTTCTGCTTTGAATAATTCATTACCACGCCAATCGACTACCGATGCCCGTGAAAAACCATATTCATCTACTTTGGCAATGAGATGAAATTCAGCATCATTAAAATACCGATTTGCAACCAATTTTTCAAACTCTTTAAATTCGGGTACTTTAAGAACCGGTTTAAAGCCGCTTGGATTATCTACAAAGGGATCTGCTAACAGGAGAATGGCTCGTGCTAATCGCTTGATATCTGTGCGAGTAATAGCGGTTTGAAGATTTTCAACCACGATTTTGGTACATAATGCGTGTGTTTGGCTTTTTTCAACTATTTCAAGCTCAATATCATCAACGAGTTCTGCTTGCTCATAACGTTCCCAACCAATACAAAGAGAATATTCCTTGGTTTGAACTTTCTGCGGAATTGTGGTTAAAGTAACAATTGAGCCCATTCGTAAAGCCGCCAACCGTCCTAATCCTTTGTCGCCGGATGGAATGCGCCCTAATTTAGTTGGTTTATCTTGGGTTTTTTTGGAACGTCCTAAAACCAACCACCGTTCGGTGATATCATCAGCATCCATACCGTTTCCATCATCAGTTATACGGATAGTTCCACCCGGTACTGTGATATTGGTCAGTTCAATGGTACATTGTCGCGCATCGGCATCGTAGGCATTTTTGACTAACTCAATCAGTCCTCTCTCCGGACTTGGGTTTAATTCTTCACCTAAGCGGCGAAGGATATTACTAGAAAATCTAATTGTGGCTGTATTCACTGCATTCAATTTAGCACATAAAAAAATCAAATTTAAACTGCGCGTCAGTCTACTCCAAACCAAAAAACTTTGTCAACCTTCAAGTTAATCTGGTGGATACGCTATCGCTTTATCCACCCTACAAATCTCCAAACCAAAAAACTTTGTCAATGTTCATAGTTAATAAGGTGGACACGCTATCGCTTTGTCCACCCTACAAATTTATAACATCATGTTGACCATTACAGTATTTTGTATTTTGCCATGTTTCAATTTCTCGATCCAATATTGCCAATACTTCTTGACAAGCAATCGCTTCTGTTTTTTCATCAATACCGTTAGTTTCCACCATAATTAACCGGATCCGCTGCGGCATTTTTTCAGGAAATAATCGTTTCGCAAATGTCAGGGTTTCCAATGGGCCAATTTGATGCACACTAGTTATGTTTATATTGAGAGTATCCAAACAAGGTTCGACTATACAAATTTCACCGGGTTGCTTACCTTGGAGACAAGCATCTACCACCAGCATGAGTTCTTGCCCATGAAGATAGTCCAAAAGAGCCAGCCCGGCACTGCCAATATTACAAAGTTCTACCTCGGAACCATAACGCCCTTCAACCAGTTCCAGTACTTTTGGGCCTATCCTATCGTGAGAAATAAGCCAATTACCGGCTCCAACTATTGAAATCAGTTTATTCAATACCAAAATATACTCCTTTAAATTGTTAGGTGGGCAACAAAAAGACGTTGCCCACCCTACAAAAAATTCATAAGGAATGGACACGAAATAAGTCCCCATTTTGTTTCGGGAATGGAGCGGAGCGGATTTCCCGAAACAACTCAAAACCGGGAAATTATTTCATGAGCATTCCTAATACCTGAAAATTTATGGTTCACTACTTACATTTTACATGCCGGCAAAAAGGAAAATATAAATGTGTCTCGGCGTTCCGATGCAAATTAAAGAAATAAATGGCTATAATGCTCGTTGTGAAGCTAAAGGTATTGAGCGAGAAGTCAACTTATTTACGATGCAACATGAATCTCTTATACCCGGAGATTATGTTTTAGTCCATGTTGGTTATGCAATTCAGAAAATAACCCATCAGGATTATCGTTCAACTTGGGAAATTTATGACAAGATATTGGCGACTGAACATGCATGAATTATCTGTTTGTCAGGCTATGCTCAAACAGGTTTTGGATATTGCCCAAGATTATCCCGGTCATCAAGTCAAATCTATCACTTTGAAAATAGGGCGTTTATCTGGTGTTGAACCGTTGCTACTGGAACCGGCTTTTCCATTTGTGAGTGTTGACACCATAGCAGAAAGTGCGAGGCTCATTATTGAGAACTTGCCAGTCATAGTGCGTTGTCTGCAATGTGGCGTAGAATCGGAGACACCCCCTAATCAATTACTGTGTCAACACTGTGGTGATTGGCGAACACAATTGCAAAGTGGTGATGAGATGGTTTTGGCGAGTATTGAATTTATAGAAAATGAAGGCTCAGCTTTGAAATAAAGAAATAAATTTTCCGGCAACCCAAATTTTTTCAAATGAAAACTCTTGTTTTAGGCATTGGTAATATTTTATTATCTGATGAGGGCATTGGTATACACACGCTAAATTATCTGTCTTCTCATTATGCTAATTTAAAAGAAGTTGAATATTTAGAAGGGGGAACGCTCAGTTTTACCCTTGCCCCAATCATTGAAAAGGCACAAAATCTAATCGTGATTGACGCAACCCAATTACATGCTGAGCCGGGAACCATACAAATATTTAGCGGACAACAAATGGATGAATTTCTCAGCACCCCTCGACGTAGTGTACATGAAGTTGGTTTGGTTGATTTATTGACAATGGTGCGTTTGACGGAACATTTACCACAGCGACGCGCCTTAATTGGTATTCAACCACAAAATTTAGATTGGGGAGATGTGCCGAGTCCAAAAGTTGCTTTGATCATTCCACAAGCGGCATCTTTCGTGGTGCAACTTGTTAGAGAATGGAACGAATAAAAATTCTCTGATTGTAACGGATTTTGGGACGAACACGTAGGTTCGCCCCTACAAGCACCTCTTTGAAATCCGATTTTTTTCAAAAATCGGATTTCTGGCTTTAACCATACAAAAAATATTAGTTTTTAGGGCAAAAAGTGTTCCGTTCAATATTGGTGTCAACCCTTATTTACTAAATTGTGAATGGAAAAAAATATGTCAAAAATTCAAACCATTGCCGAAAGGCTACATAATCAAGGTTTTAGTCGACGTGATTTCCTCAAGTTTTGTGCGACTACTGCCTCCATGATAGCATTGCCAACCTCCATGATACCGAGCGTGGCAGAAATTCTTGAAAAAAAACCAAGGCAATCTGTCATTTGGTTATCTTTCCAAGAATGTACCGGCTGCACTGAATCATTCACTCGCTCCCATGCCCCAACACTCGAAGGACTTATTTTTGATCTGATTTCTCTTGATTATCATCATACCTTACAGGCTACCTCTGGAGAAGCCGCCGAATTAGCCCGTCAAAAAGCAATGGCAGATAATTATGGTAACTATTTATTAATTGTCGAAGGTGCTATTCCAATTGGTAATCCCGGTTATTCTGTTATTAGTGGTATGAGTAATAAAGATATGTTGGTAGAAGTGGCGGAGGGGGCTAGTAGGATTATTGCAACTGGCACTTGTGCTGCTTATGGTGGGCTACCCCATGCCGCCCCCAATCCTACGGGAGCAGTATCTGTAGGAGAACTTATTAGTGATAAACCCATAGTTAATGTACCGGGATGTCCTCCTATTCCCAGCGTGATTACTGGAGTTATCGCGCATTTTCTGCTCTTTGGCAGTTTGCCAGCATTGGATTCATTTAAGCGCCCCTTACTTTTTTATGGGCGCACAATCCATGATCGTTGTTTCAGACGGGCTTTTTATGAAAAGGATTTATTTGCCGAAAGCTTTGATGATGCCGGAGCCAAAAAAGGATGGTGTTTGTATAAATTGGGTTGTAAAGGGCCTTTTACTTATAACGCTTGTGCCACAACTAAATGGAATGAAGGTGTGAGTTTTCCTATTGAGGCTGGACATGGTTGTTTAGGTTGCTCGCAACCTAATTTTTGGGATGGCGACGGTTTTTATCAGGCATTATCACAATATCGAAAGGGAGACCGGAAAACCGGACTAAATAATTAATGGTGGGCAAACTGCCCACCCTACATTTCAATCAGTAATATTAGGTGGGCAAAAAAAACTGCCCACCATTATTTTTAATTACTATTCAAGACTCCCCTTCGGCATCCTTTTAAGATTAATTGGCTCTGCATAAAGCATTTGATGGACATCCACGGTGTCTTTCTGGAAAATCCATTCTCCCCCCTCATCTTTGGCAACAAAGGGCATTTTCAAAGCGGTTTCCCAATCCGTTGGAATGGGGATAACACCTTTCATATTACTGAGCGTCTTACTTTCTTCATCCCAAGTCGCTAGCGTTATCGTACCATTATCTTTGTACTCTTTAACCGCATCACTATCATGGCAACTCGCACAAGTAGAACTACTGTCTTTTTGAATGGTATGCCCATAAAATGGTGCCACGACAAATAAGCTGTTTCCATCAGTAACCATCGTTTGCACATTACCGGTTGTCACTTTGCCAGTCACTTTGCTTTTCACCAAGATTTTCCAGTCACTAATTGGTGGTTGGAAAGCAGAACCATCGGCAAAATGACAAGAGTAACACGTCATGGTATTCTTAACATGACAAGCCGCGCAATCAAGGTCTTCATTATGCGTTTCGTGCATGGTTTTACCAGCAATAACAACGTCCGTATGACAACCAGATTGTTCACAATCAACATTATTCATGTTTTCATGGAGTGAATTATATGGTGTACCGTCGCCATGGACTTGTTTGGCAGAATGGCAGTCTGCACATTTTAAACCGGCACCGCCAGAGGCTTTGTCCATCAAATGAATATCCGGATTAAATTGCTGTTCGGCTTTTTGTCTTTTATGACAGCCAAGACACTTTTCATTTGTTGGGGTATCACCCGCCACTTCATGGCAAGTCGTACACCCAGTTGCCTCAATATGACAACTCATGCAAGGAAGATTGGGATCTTCATAAGGCATAAGAGTGAATTGTTCAAATCCACCTTGTTCTTTGCTATAAAAATGTCCCATCCCTCGCGTAGTACCATGCAGAGAATTAGCCATAACTTGTTGGATACTCTGGACTGAGAAAGTAATTGGTTCGACATTATAAACAATATTCCCAGTTTGCGTGTTTTGATAGCCAACATACATCGCAAATTTACCACTCATACCGCCCAAACCACTAATCACCTCAACCATGGTTTCAGTTTCTAGTAGTTGTTCAGTCGTGGTGTAGGCGACTAAATCATTTAAGTCACCTGTCCACGGTTGCAACGTGCCCTTAGCATCCTTCATCATAAAAAATGCATCATTCCAATGGATGACGACATAAAAGGCACCCGGTTGGCCAACATCAGTTGCATCGACTTTAATCTCGACGGACAAATTAATCTTGTCAGACGTTATCAACTTTTGCTCACTCGTGGCTACTTTGTCATTAACCATGAGTTTAGGAGTTAACACAGCCTCTGTGGTAGCAAAGTCTAGGAGAGTTGGCGTAACTGCTTTATCTTGTGCTAATGGCACACTGATATGAGACAACAATACTATCAACCCACCTAGCATGAGTACTAACGTGAAAATTAGCTTTTTCGATAACATAAATTTGATTTTCCTTAACGCTTGTGATTGAATAATGGTTAATGACAAATAACAAAAGGCTGGATGGGATTTGCAACTTGTGTGTTAAATCTAGCGTGTTTTTGCCAATCATTTTTCACCATATTTTGTGAAGTGAAAGAAATCAGGTACTCTTTGATGGTATTAAAGAAATCCGATTTTTGAAAAAAAAATGGGATTTCTAGCTTTCGGCTCAAAATATTTGGCACCCTTCATATTCCTACAAAAGTAGTGAACAGTTGTTTCGGGAAAGGAACGAAGTGGATTTCCCGAAACCCATGTGTGGTCCCAGTTTCGGGAAATCGCTTCGCTCATTCCCGAAACAACTGTAAACTACTTTTGAAGGGTGCCAAATATTTGGTAAAAAAAACCGCAAAATCGCTTCAAATTTACCCCCCCCAGTTTAACCCCGTCCACAACGTTTTATTGCCACTATAGCGACGTTCCAACGTTTAGAAACCGGTTGCAAACTCGGTTTCCTGCATGAGCAAATATTTTAAACGTTTCGGACGGGGTTGTAAACCCAGTCCAGCAAAAAAATGTAGGGGCAATCCCTTTGTGGTTGCCCTTTTGGAAAATTTGGAAAATGTAGGGGCAATCCCTTTGTGGTTGCCCTTTTGGAAAATTTGGAAAATGTAGGGGCAATCCCTTGTGGTTGCCCTTCCTGAAAAATTTGGAAAATGTAGGGGCAATCCTTTGTGGTTGCCCTTTTGGAAAATTTGGAAAACGTAGTGGCAATCCCGGTTGCCCTTCCTGAAAATTTGGAAAATAGGAGATAAAAAAACCATGGCTCAACGAATTGTTGTCGATCCAATTACCCGTATTGAAGGCCATTTACGTATTGAAGCCCAAATGGATGAGGCCGGAAAAACCATTCAATCCGCCTATTCATCCGGCACGATGGTGCGCGGCATTGAAATTATTTTGCGTGGACGTGATCCGCGTGATGCGTGGGCATTTACCCAACGGATTTGCGGAGTTTGTACGCTAGTGCATGGCATTGCTTCGGTACGGGCAGTAGAAAACGCCATCAATTATACTATACCACCCAATGCCCAACTCATACGCAATTTAATGATAGCCGCTCAATTTGTGCATGATCATGTGATGCACTTTTATCATTTACATGCCCTTGATTGGGTGGATGTGGTTTCTGCCCTCAGTGCCAACCCCAAGGAAACTGCTGATCTTGCCCAATCAATCAGCCATTATCCTAAATCTTCGTATGGCTACTTTGCTGATATGCAAACCAAGCTAAAAAATTTTGTGGAAAGTGGCCAACTTGGTATTTTTGCTCAAGGTTATTGGGGACATCCGGCTTTTAAATTACCACCAGAGATCAATTTACTGGCGTTTTCACATTATTTAGAAGCATTGGCTTGGCAACGTGAAGCGGCTAAATTACATACCATTTTTGGCGGTAAAAATCCGCATCCCAATTTTTTAGTAGGCGGTGTAGCTTGCCCCATTGATTTAAACTCCGATTCGGCTCTCAATGTCAAGAAACTGGTGCAGGTGCAAGAAATAATTACTCTCATGCGTGATTTTGTCGAGCAAGTCTATATTCCCGACATGCTGGCGATTGCTGGTTACTATAAAGACTGGGCAAGCCAAGGAGAAGGGCTGGGTAACTTTATGACTTATGGGGATTTTCCAGAAAAAGGTATGGATGATCCGGCGAGTTTATTAATTCCACCGGGGGTGATTTTAAATCGTGACTTATCCACCATCCATGAGCTTGATCTCAATGCCTCTGACCAAATTCAAGAATCTGTGGCTCATTCTTGGTACAACTACAGCGGTGGTAAGGAAAAAGGTTTGCATCCCTACGACGGCGAAACTGAACTCAATTACACCGGCCCAACTCCGCCTTATACCCAATTAGAAGTTGACAAAGCCTATTCATGGCTAAAATCACCGCGTTGGAAGGGTCACGCCGTTGAGGTTGGCCCCTTAGCCCGGGTGTTAATGCTATATGCCACCGGCCATGAACCTACCCAAGAGATTGTGGATTACACTTTACAAACTCTTGATGTACCAATAGAGGCTCTGTTTTCCACTTTGGGGCGCACCGCTGCTCGTAGTTTGGAAACCAAAATTATCGCCGATAATATGCAAGTTTGGTACGACAACTTAATTGCTAACATCAAAGCCGGTGACACCAAGACATTTAACGAACAACTCTGGGAACCTTCTTCGTGGCCTCAACAAGCGAAAGGTGTCGGTTATACGGAAGCACCGCGTGGTGCATTGGCACATTGGATTGTGATAGAAAATGAAAAAATTGCTAATTATCAAGCAGTTGTGCCAAGCACATGGAATGCTGGGCCGCGTGATGCCAATGGACAACCGGGTGCTTATGAAGCCGCACTGCAAGGCCATACTTTGCACGATACTAAGCAACCCATTGAAATTTTACGCACTATTCACAGTTTTGATCCCTGTCTTGCTTGTGCCGTGCATTTGAGTGATGCTGACGGGGAAGAAATGTTGCAAGTCAAAGTTTGTTAAGTACAAACTCCGGAGAACTTTTCGGCACCCAATGTTTTAAATGACTTACATAAATATTTTCAACTAAAAAATAAATGACTTATAGACTTCTCCGGAGTTTTCAAAGTTATCATAGAAAAACCCAAAAGGAAATTTTATGTGCAATACTTGTGGATGTGGTATCACATCAGCCAATGAACCAAGAACTGTAACGGTACTCCAAAATCTGCTGTCGGAAAATGATCATCAAGCTACCCATAATAGAGAGCATTTTAATAAATATGGGGTATTGTGTATTAATCTTATGTCTTCGCCGGGTTCTGGGAAAACGGCATTGTTGGAAGCGACTATTAATGCTTTACACCCAGATTTGTCTATGGCGGTTATTGAGGGTGATTTGGAAACCGAAAATGATGCCGAGCGGATTCGGGCGAAGGGGGTGACTGCGATCCAAATCACGACTGGTAGTGCTTGTCATTTGGATGCTAGTATGATTCATCATGCTTTGCATCAGATTGAACTGGCTAATTTGGATGTCTTGTTTATTGAAAATGTCGGCAATTTGGTTTGTCCGGCTAGTTTTGATTTGGGGCAACACTTGAATGTAACTTTGCTTTCTGTCACCGAAGGGGATGATAAGCCAGCGAAGTATCCGGTTATGTTTCGGGCTTCGGATTTAGTCTTGCTTAGTAAAATGGATTTATTGCCGTTTTTGGATGATTTCAATCCCAACAATGTGGAGAAACATCTACAGGCTCTCGCTAAAGATATTCCTCTTTTGCAAATATCCGCCAAAAAGCAATTAGGGTTGGGTGATTGGTTTAATTGGTTGCATCACGAAATACAGCAGAATCAGGTGCGGGAGCCAAGTACACACGAGGTTCACCGCCATGCAGCTACCTGATGCTAAAACTTGGCTCCAGAAAATTCATACTTTGACGCTACCAAAAGGTGTCAAGATTATAAATGTTTGTGGTGGACACGAGCGAACTATTTCTCAAGCCGGACTACGCAGTATATTGCCAAAGGGTGTGAGCCTAATACCGGGGCCGGGTTGTCCGGTGTGTATTTGTCCGGAGGAAGATATCTATGAGGCGATACAACTTGCCCGGCAGGAATCAGTGACATTAGTGGCTTTCGGGGATATGTTACGGGTACCGGTGAATTTACCGCGCCGCGAAATTCGTTCTTTGGAACAAGCGCGTGCTGCTGGTGCTGATGTTCGTCCGATTGCTTCGCCACTGGAAGCGGTTCAGATTGCAAAACAAAACGATAATAAACCGGTGGTATTTTTTGCGGCTGGGTTTGAAACGACAATGGTGCCGGTTGTCTCGATGTTGGCTCAGGGTACGCCAGATAATCTATTTGTATTGATGTCGGGGCGTTTAACTTGGCCAGCGGTAGCGATGTTATTAGATTCGGGGGAACCGGGTTTCGATGTGTTGGTTGCTCCCGGTCATGTTTCTACTGTGATGGGGCCAGAAGAATGGGCATTTGTCGCGGAAAAACATCACATTCCTACAGCCGTTGCGGGGTTTACGCCAGCAAGTTTGTTAGCAGCATTTTATTCTACTTTGCGTCAATTGGTGGAGGGCCATTGTTTTCTTGACAATTGCTATCGGGAAGTAGTGCGCGACGGTGGCAATGTCACCGCAAAACACTATCTAAAACAAGTGACCAAAGTTGTGGATGCTAATTGGCGGGGCGTAGGCATAATTCCAAATTCTGGTTTTGTTCTTAACGATGCTTATGCTTTGCATGATGCTCGTGTCCACTTTCCTTCTTATGCTGATAAAAGTCGTAAGCAGTTTGGAGAAATGCCAGCCGGTTGTGGTTGTGCTAAAGTGGTTTTAGGTAAAATGTATCCCAATGATTGTAAGCTTTATGGTAAAACTTGTACGCCGCGTGAGCCGGTAGGCCCTTGCATGGTTTCTGATGAAGGAGCCTGTCGTATTTGGTGGGCAAGTGGGCAGCGTTCATGAAACGAAAAACCTCCGAGGTTTCCAAAACCTCGGAGGTTTGGCTCCAAACATTTTTCTGAAAGTATATAGACTTCACAAAAAACAAAAAAACCTCCGAGGTTTCCAAAACCTCGGAGGTTTGGCTCCAAACATTTTTCTGAAAGTATATAGGTGAAACACGATGTCAACTTTAACATTAAATATTGAGGATAACTTATTGCGTCAGGCTAACATTTATGCAGCTGCTAAAGATATTAGTCTCACTCAGATGGTTAAAGAATACTTTGCCGAAATCATAAAAATTAATTTTTGTAGGGTGGATAAAGCAGCGCGTATCCACCCTACATTCATATATTTTCGTTTAATCGCACCGGTCGAAAAAATTGAACATTGAGTAAAATGAAAACAATCCGTTGGGTACTGATAGGACAAGTTCAGGGAGTTGGATTTCGGCCCTTTGTATATCGGTTAGCAACAGCTTTGCGATTATCGGGCTGGGTCAAAAATCAAGTGGGACAAGTTGAAATTGTTGCCCAAGGAGATTCCAACAGGTTAGCAAAATTTTCTCACGATTTACTGGACAAGGCTCCGCCTTTGGCAAAACCTAAAATTGCTTGGTGTGAGTCTATAGAAGAAATAGCTATCTCGAATGGCTTTCAAATACTTTCTAGTGAGCGAACCGAAAATGCCTTCATTCATATACCGCCGGATTACGCTCCTTGTGAGGATTGTTTAAAAGAATTTTATAACCCGGCTGACAGACGCTATTATTATCCGTTTGTTAATTGTACCCAATGTGGACCTCGTTTTACTATTATCAAAAGTTTGCCTTATGATCGGCTTAATACCAGTATGGCTCATTTTCCATTGTGTCCGGATTGTCAGGCTGAATATGAAAATCCCGGTGATCGCCGTTTTCATGCTGAGCCAGTGGCGTGTCCGGTATGTGGGCCAATGCTTGAATTTTCAAACGTTTCGGACGGGGTTGCAAACCCCGTTCAGCAAAGTATTAAAAACAACGAGGTTGCTCTTGATACTTGTGTGCAAGTGCTTCGTGCTGGGGGGATTGTTGCTGTTAAAGGTATTGGTGGCTATCATTTGATGTGTGATGCTGGTAATGATGAGGCGGTTAAACGTTTGCGAAAACTTAAACATCGCCCTCATAAGCCTTTGGCGGTTTTATTTGCGGATGATCAGAGTAGCGATTTGTCCCATTTAAAGTCTTTCGTGGTACTGGAAAAACACCATATCAAATTATTACGGGATACAATACGCCCAATTGTTTTGGTGAACCTGAAGGTAAAAATCCCAAAGCTGAAGCTTTGGACTCCAAACAATGGGCATCTTGGAGTCCAAAGCTGTTGCGAAGGAATTGCGCCCGGTTTGAGGGAGGTGGGGGTTATGTTACCTTGTAGCCCTTTGCATTTTTGGTTAATGGATGCTTTTGGTGGCCCTCTTGTCGCTACTTCAGCTAATGTCAGTGGTGAGCCGATATTGACTGAAGCGGTAGAAGTAGAGAAACGTTTGGGGCATATCACTACCCATTTTTTGCATCATAATCGCCCCATTGTGCGCCCCGCTGATGATTCCGTCTTCCGTTTTATTCAGGGTTTGCCTCGTCCAATCCGCCTTGGGCGCGGTTGCACTCCGCTAGAATTAACATTGCCCTTTGAATTACCCCAACCAACGCTGGCAGTGGGTGGACAAAAGAAAAATACTATTGCCCTTGGTTGGCACAACCGTATTGTCATCTCTGCCCATATTGGTGATTTAGGTTCACCGCGCAGTCAGAAAATTTTTGCCCAAGTTATTGATGATTTGCAGGGTTTATATGGGGTTAAAGCGGAACGGGTGGTTTGTGATGCTCATCCTAATTACAGTAGCAGTCGTTGGGCGCGACAAAGTGGTTTACCGGTTTATCCAGTTTTTCATCATCATGCCCATGCCGCAGCAATAGCCGGGGAATTTCATTCGCCAACACCTTGGTTAATTTTTACTTGGGATGGGGTAGGATTAGGTGAAGATGGTAAGCTTTGGGGTGGTGAAGCATTTTATGGTTCGCCAAGTCATTGGCAACGAGTGGGTACTTTGCGTTCTTTTGCGCCACCGGGCGGTGATAAGGCTGGGCGTGAACCGTGGCGAAGTGCTTTAGCAGTTTGTTGGGAAATTGGTTGTCATTGGCAAGAAGATATGGCAAATTATGATTTGCTCCATCATGCTTGGCAACGGCAAATTAATTGTCCCCCCACTTCAGCAATTGGGCGGTTGTTTGATGCGGCGGCGGCTCTTACCGGATTAGTACAACGTGCCAGTTTTGAGGGACAAGGCCCTATGATGTTGGAAGCGGCTTGTCAGGAAGAATCCTCCACTTTGAAAAGGAATCCAATGTTAATGATTCTGCCCATTCATACTAATTTGGAAGGTGTAATGGAAATTGATTGGGAGCCATTAATACCCATGTTGCTTGATTCACACCAACCAGTGTCGGTAAGAGCGAGGTGTTTTCATGATAGTTTGGCACATAGCTTACTAAATTTAGCTAAAAGATTCCGCGATAAATATGGTGTGATACAGATTGGATTAAGTGGGGGAGTATTTCAAAATAGAGTATTATGTGAATTAGTGTTTTCATTATTGAAAGCAGAAGGTTTTCAGGTTTTTCTTGGGGAGAAAATTCCCTGCAATGATGCTGCCTTGAGTTTTGGGCAAATTATAGAAATAAGTACTTTCGCCAAAAATTTTTAAGTTTAATCGCCTTAGAATAAATTCTAAGGCTGAAAAACATCCGATAATGGCTCAAGATTTATGATGACAAGATTGACTCAACTTCAGGATCAATATATTCAACTCGCTTATGGAAACGGCGGACGTTTTATGCGTGAATTGATCGATAATTTATTTGCTTACCATCTGCATAACCCATTATTAGATACTCATGCTGATGCTGCGGTGATTCCCTCAAACAACAATCAAGAAATCATGGTGACAACCGACGGTTTTACAGTCAAACCATTGGAATTTCCGGGAGGGAATATTGGCAGTTTAGCCGTGCATGGGACAGTTAATGATTTGTGTGTGAGTGGTGCCCTTCCTAAATATTTAACTCTCAATGCGTTTATTGAAGAGGGTTTGGAGATAGCCCAATTGGATCGCATCATACTGAGCTTGGCTACTGCTGCAAGGGATAGCAACGTTGTGGTGGTGGCGGGAGATACTAAGGTGTTAGCACGGGGTGAAGGGGGTGGTTTGTATTTGGCGACAACTGGTATTGGGGAGCGTAAGAGAAAACTGGGCATGGAGCAAATTGCCCCGAATGATGTTGTCTTAATAAGTGGCTCTATCGGCGATCATGGTACGGCGGTGATGCTTGCGAGGGAACAATTTGGGATGCGTGGCGATTTACACTCTGATAGTGCGAGTGTGTTGCCATTAGCTCAAGCTTTGTGGCAAATTCCCGGCTTGAAGTTTATGCGTGATCCGACTCGGGGTGGTTTGGCTTCGGTACTCCATGAAATTTGTCAAGTTACCGGCTTGAGTGTCAGATTGTTTGAGCCGCAAATTCCGATTCGTGACTCGGTGCGTTCGGTGTGTGAAATGTTAGGTTATGATCCTTATTATTTAGCTTGTGAAGGACGTATTGTCGCGGTGGTAGCCGCAGAAACTGCTGATTTGGCATTGGCAACATTACAAGCATTTCCTTCGGTGCCACCGGCAGCTAAAATCGGTTTGTTGTTAGAAGGAGAACCACATTTAATCCTAGAAACCGAATTAGGTGGAGAACGTTTTTTGGAACAACTGGAAGATGAACCTTTACCAAGAATTTGTTGAAATCAGAAGGTTTCCGTTATCTAAAGATATTTTTCATACTACAATCCCCACCATTTTACATTATTATTTAAATTTCCGGCAAGATGATTTAATTTTACAAATTCATCGGTTGGTTACCGATGCCACAGCAGCGCAATCGCTACATGAGGAAAAATCAGACGTTTTTCAATGATGATTTTGTAGTGATTCAACATATGGTAGTGCCTAATAAATAGTGGTGATAAACCAACCTTTTTTAAAATGCAATCCCTGTAGTTCAATACCTTCGCCAATGTTGAAATTTGTTGTTTCGGGAATGAGGTACGATTTTCCGAAACCTAGATAGCATAAGGGTTTCGGGAAATCCGCTTCGCTCCATTCCCGAAACAAATATCTATTTGGCGAAGGTATTGTGTAGTTATTGTGGTGCAATTACTAGCACCGCGAGAGCCTGATACCAAAAATCCTTTTTTAATTCATAGCCTTCCATCTCATTAACATATCATGTTATAAAAAAGTTACCTAAAAACACCCAAATGTTAAGAAATTTATGACGTGATATGTAAATTTACTTTGATTATCATGCCCTCTCGTTTGGCAACCAACGGTAAATTGGCGCTAAGCACTTACGATAGTCAGAAAAGTCAAAGCTATCAGACATGCTTTTAAAAACCTCCGAGGTTTCCAAAACCTCGGAGGTTTGGCTCCAAAGATTTTTCTGAAAATACATATTGGTATTTATCTTATAAGTTGCTTAGGCGAAATTTACTATATATAACGCGATTGAAAGAGGGCAGTTAATTATGTATCAACATCTCAACACGCTGGTGAAACCAGCCTCATGTTTGGAGCCGTCTCGCCGCCGGCGAAATAGGCTCAGCAAAGGAGTAATGGCGAGTGTGCTCGCGGTAGCTTCAATGGGCGCGATTCTACCAAGTACCGCTCATGCGATGATCCAAGGCTCCATATTTATGGACTGGAACGATAACGCGACTAAAGATGCATGGGAGCAACCGTTGACAACGCCTAAAACCACCATATTTCTTAGGGACAATGCCAAGGCAAATTCTGGTCAAGGTGGATTTTATAGCACCGAAACCGATGCTAGTGGTAATTATTCGTTTTCCGTCCACGATGCCGGTAGCTTTACCATTTGGAGTGGCATGGGACAAGGATGGTGGCAAACTACGCCGATAAGGGGCGAGGGTATTGGCTTTTATAATTTCAATGTTGCCAATGCTACTGATACTGTGACGGTAAATTTTGGGCTGCGCGATTCTGCTCCACCGCCCAATAACATACCCGTCATTGCCGCTGGCGACACTAAAGTAAAAATTACGCTGGGTAATAGTTATACCTTTGTGCGTAACTTTACTGATACCGACGCGACTGATCGGCATTATGCCGAGTGGGATTTTGGGGATAATAATAATGTAAGTAATTTGCTCCCCACCAATACCTATTCCTCATCGGTTACTCACACGTATACTGCTCGTGGGAAATACACCGTTACCTTCAAAGTCACCGATACTAAAGGTGCCGTCGTTACCACGAAAATCACGGTAACAGTTGAGGCACCCCCAATCGTTGATGTTGGCAATGATATCGCTCTTGATGTTGGCGAATTGGTTAACTTCAGTGGTACTTTCTCTGATCCCGATGGTAAACCTCGCTATAACTATACTTGGGATTATGGTGATGGCAATACCTCAGTTGGACGGAAATCAAGTACGAGAAAACCGATTAAGGTAAAACATACCTTCAATAGCCCCGGTGAATATACGGTGAATTTGGCAATCACTGACAAAAATGGCAACAAAGGCTCCGATAGTCTTATTGTTAATGTCAGAGGTATCAATACTGATCCGTGCGCGACTGGGGTTGCTAAAGTACGTTCAAAAGTTGCATGGGGTATGTGGGATAATACTAGCACTTGGGATACTGGTGCTGTGCCCGGTAAAAATGATTGGGTTATGATTCAAGGTGGACATCGAATCATTTTGCCGCGAGAAATTTCTTCCCTGACGGCGCGAGTGCAAGTTAAGGGTTTGTGTATTGCCCAAAATGGGGTTCTCCAAAGTGCCTTTAATTCTTTAGGTTTGCCGCCATCATGGCTTAATTTCAATGCCGCAAGTGTCCACAACATGGGCAAAATTCAAAGTGCCTTTGGTGTCAATGATGGTTTGGTTGGTGGTTCATACAAACATGCCACTTCTGGGAGTAGCATCAAATTCTTCGTCTACAAATTCATCAATGATGGTGAAATTCTCGCTCATGGGCGCGGTGGTGATGACAAGCCTTATTTATATTATGTCCACCAATCCGGAGTTAATGGCGATGGTGGTGACGGTGGCTGGATAGAAATTTATCCGTCCATTATGACTAATAACGGCAAAATTCAAGGTGGTAAAGGCGGAGATGCGAGAGGTTTCCGTGATAGCTCACATTTTGTTATTGGTAATATGATTGGGGGTAATGGTGGTTCAGTGCGTGTCTTTGCTACGAATCTGAGAGATTCGACAAGTAGTGGACAACTGATTGGTGGTTGTGGTGGTGATGCTGAAGGTCGCCAATTTGAATCAATTATCCCGGGTTCCGGTGGTAGTGTGTCTGTTAATGTTGGGACTATATCTGGCAAAGTAGCAGGATGCAAAGGGACTAGTAGAATTCACCATCCGCATTACAAGCAATTTTGCACAACTCAAAGGTGGCCATTTTTTCGTCGTGGTACACGAGGTTTTTTTAGTCGTCTGAAAAGTTTGTTCAGACGCAGAGTGTGTTCGACACGGATTGTAGGTTGGGATCCGACTATACTTAAGGCTACTAGCACAACACGCTTTGAAGACGTTGATAATCTTGTCATATTCGGTGGCGAAGATTGGACGATGGATCTCAAAGAACTTAGTGAGGGGGCTATTTCGGCTGAAGAATCAATCATGATAAGTGTCGGCAAAGGTGGCGTGGTTGATTTACCCATTGTCAGTGGTAAAGTGTTTAAAGCTGAGAAGTTTGGGATTTTCGCCGATGAAATCCGAATGAATGGGAAAACACTGACAGCCGCTGAATCTGAGAAAGCTTTGAAAGATTTAGTAGAAGCATCTGATATCGTGATTGCACCAAGCAAGATTCTCTACAATGCCGAATTCTCTTATAAGGAACACGTTGTTGGAGAACCTAACATACAAGTGCCAATCACATTGACACTGCTTAACACCGGTCCCAAAGTGGACACTTACACCCTTACTGTGACTAATTCAGAAGGATGGGAAATGGACGGTTTGCCGGAAACGATAAGCGTCAATAGTCAACGGCGCAGTGAGCTAGAAATGAATGTCACTCTGCCGGCAACTCGTGGTGAAGAAACCATTATCACAGTTACCGCGAAATCGCAAAGCGAACCGGAAATGGAGGTAGTTGCCGGGATTCTCGTGGGCGTGATAGAGGAAGAACTTATTGCTCCGCGAGTCGAGGCTGATGCCAAAGCTGATTTAACCTTAGTCATTGACGATAGTAGCGCGATGGCCGGTGAAATCATCAACGTTGCCAATGCCTTAGAGGATTTCCTAATTGCTAACTTTGAGGATAAAGAAAAACTCACCATAGAGTTAATAACCTTTAAAGACACGGTAGTATCGCGTGTTGTCACTAGCGATGTCAGAGAAATCATTGGGCGTATTCGGAGCTTGCGCCCCAGTGGTGGAGATGATTGTCCCAATGCCGCCGTTGCAGCGTTAGAGTCGGCGTTACCTCATATTAACTCTAACGGCCAAATTATTTTGGCTACCGCAGCAACTCCGCATAAAGACACGGCTCCAGTAATTGCCCAAGCCCAACAACAAAATGTCAAAATCAATGTGTTGTTAGCCGGCAGTTGTGGTGACGAAGCGGCGGATAAAGCCACTTATACAAACCTCGCCAACGCAACCAACGGTACCTTCCAATGGATGCCACGCGGAGTTATGACTGATGTGGAATTGAAACAAATAGTTGCAGATGTTGTCACCGACGTAGCTGAAGAGACTGTCACGACAAATGGTACTGATAATTCTGATACCGATGATGGTAGCGATGATACTGGTGATACCGGCACTGATGGTACTAATACCGGTAAAGCTTCTGGTACTCTCCGTGATCAACTCAAAAAACCGATGGCCGGTGTCACAGTGCAAGTTGGTGACAAAACCACCGTTACTGATGCCAGCGGTGCATGGGAAATCAATAACTTACCTGAAGGTGAATACGTTGTAACTGTCAATCAAGACGGTTATTACTTTCCACCAGAAAACTGTATTGTCAGTGACAATCAAAATTGTAAACCTCGTGTTACTCTTGGCACTGATTTATCGGTGAAAGTAATCGCAACTCCGCGCACCATTGGGCAAGATGAAAATCTTACTTACCTAATAACGGTAACCAACAATGGTTCAGAAACCGCCACCGGAGTTGTCCTTACTGACGTTTTACCAAAAGATGTCGAGTTAATTTCTTTTGCCACTCTTGATAACGGTGTTTGTGATACTAGCAGTTTGATTTGCACTCTAGCCGACTTAGCGCCCGGAGCCATGAGCCAAACCAAGCTAGTGTTACACAACACCCAAACCAAGAGACTGACAAACACTGCCCAAGTGACAGCAAAGGAATATCCGGTTGACGTGCAAACCACGCGGACAACCGTTATTCCCTACCTCTCTGTATCTATAACCGACAATCCGGAGCCCGTACAAATGGAAGGTAATTTACATTACGACTTTGACGTTGCTTTAAGTTCCAACGCGCCAAAAGCCGCAACTGGAGTTGAGTTAGTCACCAAACTACCCAACGGCGTGGAATTGCAAAGTGTAAATAGTGATAATGCTATGTGCGACACTAGCAATTTACCAACCATCACTTGTGCCATGACTGATCTCAATATTGCCAGCCATGCGAAGGTTGCAATGGATGTAGTGCTGCGAGACCCCGGCTTGTTAGTGCTTACGCACGAAGCCTCGGTAACCGCCAATGAATATCCGCTATTTTTTGATAGAGAACGCACGAAGATATTCATTGACGACAATATCAAAGTCGATATGATTTTTGTCGTTGACGACACTGGCAGTATGCAGGAAGAAATCAACGGCGTTATCGCCGCGATCAAGCAAGTGATCACCGATATTGACACCGGCACCTTACCCTTCATGGCGTTAGTGACTTTCAAAGACGACGTAAAGGTAAGAGCCGCAACCACTGACCCCGAAATTTTAATTCAAGCCGTTGAAAAAATTAAAGTTTCTGGTGGTGGCCTTTGCGAAGAAGCCTCTGGAGAAGCCCTCGAACTCGCCATTAAACACCTGAAAGATGAAGGGGTAATCCTATTGGCTACCGATGCCTCGCCTTATGACGACATAGATGTTGACGGCTTAGTTGAACGGATTCGCAACCAGAGCATCAATTTCAATGTCATCATGACGGGTGACTGCAATGGTAAAGGCAGTTGGAATAACGGTGACTAGGGTTTCAAGTGTGTGAATGAAATCGCTTGTTATATAAACCTGACAGGTTTTGGAAACCTGTCAGGTTTGATTCAACATATAGGAAATATAAACCTGACAGGTTTTGGAAACCTGTCAGGTTTGATTCAACATATAGGAAAATTATTTCATGCACGTCCCTCATCGTACTCAATAACGCCAAATCTCCACTGCCAATCCCGGCATCAAGACATTGCGTGAGCATGGTTAAGTATTATCAATACGCATTTTGTGTGTGGATGAAATAATGCAAACCCCAAATTCCGCATTTCGGTTAGCAAATTATTTTTGGTTTTCGCTTGACATCGGTTTAAAGTAAAATGTAAAATGCCCACCCAAAGGTTAGAATGTTGCTGGATAATATCAAGTATACCTGACCGGATAATTTTTTAACCGGGCAAATTGGTCGGACTTTCCGATTTATTATCAGTTTTATTATTCCATAATTCTTTATTTGAATTGTTTAAAAATTAAAAATTATTCTATTAAACAATTATGATGAATATAAATTTGTATAATAAATTAGAGCTAATTGACCTGATAATTTTTTATTAGGGCAAACTTGCCTGATTTTCCGATTCATTATCAGTTTAAAATTCCATATTTTTTATTATAATTTTTTTGAAATTCAATTATTTATAAAAAAAATATGATGAATATGATTGTCTAATATCAGGGCACAACGTAAAAAGGGGCCAGGCTAGATTTAATTTTTAATCTTGGATTTTTATACAAATTGTAATGTAAAAAAAACAATTCGACTTTGGCCCCTTTAATTTTTTATCAGTTTATAATTTCATATTTTTTATTATAATTTTTTTGAAATTCAATTATTTACTAAAAAATTAGTTGCGGTAAATTTTTCTGTGATGGAGTCCAAAATTTATTTTGGAAACCGCCAAACTAAAGTTTGGACTCCCATTATCACCGGATTATTTACAGCAACCAAAATTATGATGAATATGATTGTCTAATATCAGGGCAAATCGACCTGATATTATTATCAGGGCAAACTTGCCTGATTTACTCATTTTTATTATCAATTTTAATTTGCTATTTTTTATTTAATATCAATAGTTTAATTATAATTGTGCGAAAAAAATGATATTAATATCAGGGCAAATCGGCCTGATAATAATATAGTTATTCCGTTCAATACAAGATTGAAATTGTCATAACTTTGCTTTGCAGCCGACCTTCGGCGGCTGAAGAGCGGTGTTAACTTCAACAAAAAAGGAAAATCATGAAGCTATTCACAAAATGTTTAGTTTTTGCTACGTTAATGTTGGTCTGTAGCATTAGTAATGCTGAATCTTTAACCGACTCTCAGTTAAAGTCGTTAATTGTAGGAAAATGGAAAGTCGAATTTCAAGATGGACCAGTTAAAGTTGATGCGATTGACCACTTTACTGAAACGGGAAAACTAATTTCAAAAGGAATTGTTTTATTGAATGGACAAAAAATAGAACTAGAAATGTCTGGCGTATGGGAAATTAAAAAAGGATTTGTCAAAGCAACCTTACAGAAAACAAATAGACCAGACATGCTTCCTCCAGGTCACATTTCAACAGACCAAATCTTATCAATTGACAAAAACACATATAAATACAAGAATGAAAGTGGGAAAATCAGAGTATACAAAAGAATTAAAAAATAAAAGTTAACCAATCAGTTCAGCGGACGCCGTACCGTCGCCGCTGACTTCAATCGTTATTTCGTTCAATACAAGATTGAAATTGTCATAACTTTGCTTTGCAGCCGACGTAATAATTGGGGTCAGAGTAAAATTAATTCTAACTTGGTCTTGGAGCCTTTGCCTCAAGCCGCGCGGCTCAAGAACGGTGTTATGCCCTCGATGTACTGCTTTATTGAATTGAATATTCAAAAATTTTGTCAAAGGAAATGGTGTAGTCTGGGCGGATGACACGTTTATTAGCTCTAATACTAGCTTACTTCTTTCTTGCTCTTGCGATAGTGGGCACCTTCTTACCTGGGTTACCCACGGTTCCTTTCTTACTATTAACGGCTTGGTTCGCTGCTAGAGGGTCTGATCGTTTGCATCGCTGGCTGTACGCTCACCCTCACTTAGGTAAATTGCTCATTGACTGGGAGCAGCAGCGGGCCGTTTCACGAACCAGCAAAATATTAGCAGTTTTAATGCTAATGGTTAGCTGGGGTGTTATGTATTATCGTTTAAATAACGTTTGGATGCTTGCTGGGATAGCGCTCCTATTTTTAGTAATAGCTAGCTACTTAATAAGTAGGCCGGAGCCGAAATCAAACGGGTAGCAATTAAATTGGTATTGTGGCATAACAAGCGTAAGCACTCGGATCAATTTTCCGCAGCGGAAAATTGCCCGGTGTTACGGGCGTTAGCAAGCGTAGGGTGGGTTTCGCTCCTTCTGTAACCACCATTCTCCTTGGACATTGGGCTACAAAATCGGAATATTTGAATTAATTGGGGTCAGAGTTAAAATTAATTCTAACTGAGCCTTGCAGCCTTTGCCTCAAGACACACTATTGAAGAAAGGCGTTAGGTTCAGGGGAAAGGTGACAAATGAAAACTAATCAAATGATGACCGTAAAAATAGGAAACTTTGGAATTTTAGAAATTGGTCATAAAAAGAATAATTGGGGTCAGAGTAAAATTAATTCGTGCGACTCGTTGATAAGGCCGACCTATCGGCGGCTCAAGCGAGCGTAGGGTGGGTAGAGCGATAGCGAAACCCACCATTTCTCTGATTAATACGCATTCAAAAAAAGCAAGCGTAGGGTGGGTAGAGCGTCAGCGAAACATTCTCCTTGGACATTGGGCGACAAAATCGGAATATTTGAAACGCACCGCCCGACGCAACGAAGTGTCGTTCCGGGCGGTTGTCGTTCTGGATAACCAAGCGTTTTCGCTACCAATTTACGTTCATAGAAAGTGCCATTCAATATCTGGCGTAAGCAATTTGTTACAGTTCAAATTGTTAAGCTTTTTTAGGAGTTAAAGATTTATCTATGGAAAATTAGGAGGTAAAAATGACTGACACCGAATTAAAAAAATTAGTGGCTAGTTTAGCAGTTTCTCAAGCTGAACTAGTTGAACAACAACAAAAATCTGATGCTAAATTAGCTCGGGTTTCAGAAGAATTAAAAGAACAGCAAAAGAAAACTGATGCCAAACTAGCTCAGGTTTCAGAAATGGTAGGTTCGATGGCTAATACTCGCGGAGAAATTGCGGAAGAATTTTTTTATCGTAGTTTGTGCGAAAATCCTTGTCTTGGCTCTTTATGTTTTCACTATGTTTACCGGCATTTAGGAGGAAGTGTCGAAAATACTCATGATGAATATGATGTAGTTTTACTAAATGATAACGCATTGGTTATTGTTGAAGTTAAAGCTAAAGCTAAAAGAAATACGTTTCAACAACTCGTCAAAAGAAAAATCCCAAACTTTACGTTGTTATTTCCGGATTACAAAAAATATAAAATATATGGCGCAGTTGCAAGTATGGTTAGTAATGATAAATTGATAGGATATGCTAAGAAACATGGCATATTTTTAATTACTCAAAAAAGCCGTCACCTGTCTTTGATGAATGAACAAGTTACAGCTTTTTAGCAAGTACTAAAAAGGGGCCAAGCTCGATTTAATTTTTAATCTTGGATTTTTATACAAATTGTAATGTAAAAAAAACAATTCGACCCTGGCCCTTTAATTAATTGAGTATCACAATACGCATTTTGTGTGTGGATGAAATAATGCATACCCCAAATTCCGCATTTCGGTTAGCAAATTTTTTTTGGTTTTCGCTTGACATAGATTTAAAGTAAGATATAATAACGTCCCGTTGGGGTAAAGTATGATTTAAGCATGCTTGTTCTGGTGGATAACGTCAAATATATTTGACCTGATAATTCCTAAACTGGGAAAATGTGCCTGAATTTCAGGTCAATATCTAGGAAACCCTAGAAAATGTGCCTAAATTTCCGATCAATATCTAGGAATAACCGGGAAGATTTGCCTTATAATAAGTAGTTATAAATCGTAAATTATGAATGAATTAAAAGAAAAGTACTTAGGCAAACATTTTCTAGTAGGTATGACTTATCTTGAAAAAGATGAAAGCATTAGGGAACAATTACAGTTTCATGGAAATATTATAGCAGTATCAGAATCTACTATAGTATTTAAGCGAAAAGATAATGGTGAAGAATTTTCAATTCCCTATGATGAAGAAAACATACAAAAAGGTGATCCTGAAGCAGTATATAACCTTAAAGCTACTGGTGAAGCGGTTGAAAACGTTGACTTCATAAGCACATGGACAATCCATACACCACCATATGAAGAAGAAAATTTATAACAAAATGTTCAACTTGACCCAAAGGGGCCGCGTCTATTGGCCTTTCGAGGTTTTATGTTTAATTGCTTTTTGCATAATAATAAAATGGATCCGGCTCGAATTAAATCTGGCCCAAATTTAAATGCAAAAAAAGCCTAACTAAGCTTTGCAGCCTTTGCCTCAAGCCGTGCGGCTGAAGAGCGGTGTTATGATAAAAAAGTGAGGAGACAGAGATGAAATATATTTTTTTCCCCCTATTCCTGTTTAGCATAATGGTAGCCTTTGCAAAAGAGGTGCCCCAGCTTAGTAGCGAACAACTTGTTCAAACCCGGCCCGCAAAAATCGCGTATCTTGAAAATGTCCATGGAGAAAAATTATTTTTGGACTTTTACGCCGACATTGAAGGGAATGTCAGAATCAAGGAATATATCCACTTTGAAAAATATCCAAGCACTGAAAGTTTGAAACCGGTATATGTAAAGGTGCGGCATATTTATGTTTATTTTGAAAAGGCGGATGGTCAAAATGTGAAAGAGGATAAAAAATCCAAAAAATTGATCAAAACTTTGGTACTTCCTTCGGAACCTGAATTGATGAGCCATATAGAAATAGTAATGGCTCCGGAGCTAACTTTGGGTGCGCGTCATAAATAAAAGGCCCATTAGCATAATATGTAGCGAGCGTATGGTGGATAGCAAGCGTAGGGTGGGTGGGTAGAGCGTCTTTGATCCCCACCATTCTCTTTGGACATTGGGCTACAAAATCGGAATATTTGAAACGCACCGCCCGACGCAACGAGGTGTCGTTCCGGGCGGTTATCGTTCTGGATAACCAAGCGTTTTCGCTACCAATTTACGTCCATAGAAAGGAAACAATTGGGGTCAGAGTAAAATTAATTCTAACTTGGTCTTGCTCCCGACGCAAAAAGCCGCGCGGGAGAAGAACGTTGTTAGTTGGTAATCATCCAACATCTAGCTATTTTTTTACATATAGTATGGAGGAGAAATTCCTAAATGAAAAAAGTGTTATTATTTTTAGTGTTAATTAGCTCAGTAACATTTGCTAACGCACAAGATAGAATCAGGAATGTATGGAAAACTGATCAATATATCAATATTGAATCTGGACTTCAAAGTAGCACTATTAAAAATGGTTGGTCAAGTGCTAAATGGGTATTAGAACGAGTTGACAATAAATACTACCGTATTAAAAATATTTGGAAGCCTACTCTATATATACATATTGAACATGGTTTTGCTCAAGTTGGCACGATTCAACCGGGTTGGTCAAGTGCTAAATGGATACTAGAATCTGTTGGGTTACATTACAGAATTAGGAGTGCATGGAAACCTACATTGTATCTCCATATTGAAAATGGTAAAATACAGATTGGTAAGATTCAACCAGGTTGGTCAAGTGCTAAATGGGTATTTGAATCAATTAAATAGCTTAATAGGCTGGATTGACGTAAGAAAGCAAGCGTAGGGTGGGTAGAGCTTGAGCTGTACCCACCATTCTCCTTGGACATTGGGCTACAAAATCGGAATATTTGAAACGCACCGCCCGACGCAACGAAGTGTCGTTCCGGGCGGTTATCGTTCTGGATAACCAAGCGTTTTCGCTACCAATTTACGTCCATAGAAAGTGCCATTCAATATCTGGCGTAAGCAATTTGTTACAGTTCAAATTGTTTAGAAAAAGGGGCCAGGCTTGATTTAATTTTTAATATTGGATTTTTATACAAATTGTAATGTTTAAAAAACAATTCGACCCTGGCCCCTTTAATTTGGCCCATTCTTCATGAGCAATGCTGACGCGATGGGTGCCAAAAAGTATGTGCAATCACACACAATAGATACTCCTTTGAACGAAGGGCTAAGAACTTCCAGAGGAATGTTGCCTGAATATGATGGAGTCGCTGAGGTATGGTTTGAATCAGAAGAAGCACTTCTGGAGGGGATGAGTTCTCCTGAAGGTCAGAAATTAGGTGCTGTGTTACTGGAAGATGAGGGGAATTTTATCGATCACTCAAAATCGTCAGCGTTTATTGTTAAAGAGTACGAGTTTTAAGTGGCTAACAAGCAGGTAAAGAACGACGCGCGAAAAGCGGCACGCGTCTTACCCTAAACGTTAGTTGGTCAATCATCCTTAATTATTTTCAATATCAATTTTCTTGTACTGTCTGTTTACCGTAAATTGATTATCTGAATTTGATAGTTCAAAGTGAAGTTGATGGAAGGCAATTTAGTATTATTGGATAAGTTCTAACTTTATCTTGGAGGCCTACCTATCGGCGGCTCAAGAATGGGGTTAGATGAAGGAGATATGTGATGAAATATTTTAGTAGAGTAACATGTTCTGGTACAGTTAGTGGAAAACCTAATACTACAAAATGATTGGAAATAAGATTATTCTAAAACCAATGTCTGAGCATGATTTAAAACATGTAGTCAGAATACAGGAAAAAGCATACAAACCCTTTTATCATGAAACAATTGATGTTATTAAAGAAAAACTGCTTTTTTTTCCTAATGGTTGTTGGGTAGCTTTAGATGATGAAATTGTTGTGGGGTATCTTTTTTCACATCATTGGTATCATTATCTACCCGTAAAATTAAATTCTCAGCTTAGAATCATATCTAATAATTTTGATTGCATATATATACATGATATTGCTGTGGCTATAGAATACCAACAAGAAGGAATAGGAACTATATTATTTTCAAAAGCAAAGGAAATAACTGAACAATTAAAATATAAACATATCGTAGTTGTGTCAGTACAAAATTCTGGTAATTTTTGGAACCATCTGGGTTTTCAACCATTTGAAAATATACCTAGTGATGCCAAAGACAAATTACTCTCATATGGACAAGGTTGTTCATACATGATTTTTCAACTTGAGCGAGCGTAGGGTGGGTAGAGCAATAGCAAGCGTAGGGTGGGTAGAGCTTGAGCTGTACCCACCATTCTCTTTGGACATTGGGCTACAAAATCGGAATATTTGAAACGCACCGCCCGACGCAACGAAGTGTCGTTCCGGGCGGTTATCGTTCTGGATAACCAAGCGTTTTCGCTACCAATTTACGTCCCTAGAAAGTGCCATTCAATATCTGGCGTAAGCAATTTGTTACAGTTCAAATTGTTAAGCTTTTTTAGGAGTTAAAGATTTATCTTGGAAAATTAGGAGGTAAAAATGACTGACACCGAATTAAAAAAATTAGTGGCTAGTTTAGCAGTTTCTCAAGCTGAACTAATTGAACAACAAAAAATTTCTCAAGCTGAACTAATTGAACAACAAAAAAAAAGGGGCCAGGCTCGATTTAATTTTTAATCTTGGATTTTTATACGAATTGTAATGTTTAAAAAACAATTCGACCCTGGCCCCTTTAATTCATCGTTGACGACACTGGCAGTATGCAGGAAGAAATCAACGGCGTTATCAAAGCTATCAAGCAAGTGATCACTGATATTGACACCGGCACCTTACCCTTCATGGCGTTAGTGACTTTCAAAGACGACGTAAAGGTAAGAGCCGCAACCACTGACCCCGAAATTTTAATTCAAGCCATTGAAAATATTAAAGTTTCTGGTGGTGGCCTTTGCGAAGAAGCCTCTGGAGAAGCCCTCGAACTCGCCATTAAACACCTGAAAGATGAAGGGGTAATACTATTGGCTACCGATGCTTCGCCTTATGACGACATAGATGTTGATGGCTTAGTTGAACGGATTCGCAACCAGAGCATCAATTTCAATGTCATCATGACGGGTGACTGCAATGGTAAAGGCAGTTGGAATAACGGTGATTAGGGTTTCAAGTGTGTGAATGAAATCGCTTGTTATATAAACCTGACCGGTTTTGGAAACCTGTCAGGTTTGATTCAACATATAGGAAAATTATTTCATGCACGTTCCTCATCGTACTCAATAACGCCAAATCTCCACTGCCATTCCAATCCCGGCATCAAGACATTACGTGAGCACGGTTAAATATTACAATACGCATTTTCTGTGTGGATGGAATAATGCAAATACCAAATTCCGCATTTCGGTTAGCAAATTATTTTTGGTTTTCGCTTGACATCGGTTTAAAGTAAAATGTAAAATGCCCACCCAAAGGTTAGAGTGTGTGCTAGTGTGCTGGATAATATCAAGTATACCTGACATTTTCTGTGTGGATGGAATAATGCAAATACCAAATACCGCATTTCGGTTAGCAAATTTTTTTTGTGAAAAAAAAGAAAAAAAAGGGGCCAGGCTCGATTTAATTTTTGGAGAAAAGGGGTCAGGCTCGAATTAAATCTGGCCCCAAATTCAAATACAAATAAAAGGGGTCAGTACCCTTTTTAATTCAAATAATTGGGGTCAGAGCGCGTAGGTTGGACTGAGCTTGTGAAGTCCAACTGCTAAAAACTCAAACGGAGGCATAAAATGGAAATCAGAACAACAGTAAGTGATTTTTATGAACAAATAAAATATCATCACATTCCTCCTAACACTTGTATACAAGTCATTATAAATGAATTTGAACTCGTAAGAAAAGAGAATAAAAAAAACGAAAGTAGTCCATTATTGCCTGTTATTACACCAGAAGAGCAAAGATATCGATTAAATCTCATGCCAAATGGATATTATTCGGACGCTTCAGAAGAACTGATAAAAATTATTGAAGAATCTCATGTAAATACGGATAGTTTTCGTTTATAATTATGGCTTATTATTTGTTTGATACTAATCACTGTATTTATCTCATGAACGGCTGGAATAATCAGGAAGATAAAGTGACTATTCAAGAACGAAATGTTGTAAAAACATTCAACCGAAAAAAAGATGATGTCGTTTATATGAGTGAGGCATCTATCGGTGAACTTCTTTATGGAATAGAACGTTCTCAAAGAAAGGAATGCAATCAAAAAAGATTGGAAGTATTATTGCTGGCCGTACCCGAAATTCCTATAACTAGAAATGTTTGGGAAATTTATGGACAAACAAAAGCAGAGCTTAGTAAAATTGGAAAAATAATTCCAGATATTGATTTACTAATTGCTTCAACAGCAAAATGTCATGATATGATTTTGGTAGCTAACGATAAACATATGAAAAATCTTCCTGATTCATTTGTTTGGGAAAATTGGTCTAAACAAAACAAAAAGCCAGGTAGGTCGGGTTAGCTTATCTCGCGTAGCGAGATAACGTAACCCGACATTTAATGGTAAGCAAGCGTAGGGTGGGTAGAGCAAGCGTAGGGTAGTAGAGCGTCAGCGAAACCCACCATTATTCTCCTTGGACATTGGGCTACAAAATTGGAATATTTGAAACGCACCGCCCGACGCAACGAAGTGTCGTTCCGGGCGGTTATCGTTCTGGATAACCAAGCGTTTTCGCTACCAATTTACGTCCATGGAAAGCGAGCGTAGGGTGGGTAGGAGCTTCGCTGCAACCCACCTTATGAATATGAATAATTGGGGTCAGAGCGAGCGTAGGGTGGGTAGGAGCTTCGCTGCAACCCACCTTATGAATATAAATAATTGGGGTCAGAGCACGCAGCCAGGTAGGTTGGGTTAGCGAAGTGTAACTCGGCATTGCCCTGCTGACGAATGACGCAATATTAAAAAAATGACGAATCAAAACAGAGTCCATTAGTTATGATCATTTGGGATGATGAAAAAAATCAAAAATTGCAAATTGAAAGAAATATTTCTTTTGAGCAAATATCAGAAATTATTTTGAAAAAAGAATATCTTGATATTTTAGAAAACCCAGCAAGGCCCAATCAAGAAATATTTATTGTAAAATTAAATAATTATATTCACTCAGTGCCATTCATAATAGATAATGAATCAAATATTGTTCTAAAAACTGCATTTCCTAGCCGGAAACTTAATAAAAAATATATGGGGTAATGAGATTATGGAAGTGAAATTAGACAAATACGAGACTGAAATTGAAGATAACATTTCTCAATTTGAGCCAATTGGTAATGTAACAAGAGACTTAGTTGAAAGTATTATTGATAAAGCTAACGAGAAAAAAAACATAAATTTACAACTAAGGAGTAATGATCTCGAACAACTTAAACGAAGAGCCGATATGGAAGGTTTACCCTATCAGATACTGCTATCAAGTAT
>Ga0233403_10000108_pt1 | contig 35089 bp, 25 predicted proteins | sample Na_oxic_1_MG_FD_179866 | JGI IMG/M metagenome (GOLD analysis project Ga0233403, IMG submission 179866) | Seawater microbial communities from Saanich Inlet, British Columbia, Canada - Na_oxic_1_MG | ecosystem: Environmental > Aquatic > Marine > Inlet | place: Canada: British Columbia | collected...
AATCCAAAAACGACTCTGGTAAGGGTTGTAAATGCCCAAATTTATCTATTTTAGCCAATCGCACGAGGATTTTAGGTTGCCGTTCATGTTTCACAAACCAACGAAATTCGAGATAATCGGTTAAAATAAGATTATCCGAAAAATCCAAATAACGATCAAGTTGCTCCGTTTTTAAGGCTTTATCTAACGAGACACCAATATCCTTTGCTTCGATATAGCTCAATGGCACATTATCGGCTTGGGGATCAAGTATTACTAAATCCGGCGAGCCACATTCGATACGTTTTGGTTCATTGATGACATTGATTGTTGACTGCAAAGACAGCAATAAATTTTGCAAAGCCGCACGATGACTATGTTCTTTAGCAACCCCAGTGTTGAGATTGGTTTGAAGTTGGGTCAGGTATTGATTAATTGGATTATTCATAATTAATTTTATTAGCCAATTTTATTATATATGAAGCATCATATAAGATATACTTATTCAAGGCAAGCACCATTCTTTTATTTTGAGGAATTTAACACATGACAAAATACCAACACTTACTCATCATTTTTTTACTAATCATACCCTTATCAACACCGGCCCAAATCACCACCGACGGCTCCTTGGGCCCGTCCCTCAACATACAAGGGCCCGACTATCAAATTGGGCCAGACTTGGGCCAACAGCTTGGTGGAAATTTATTCCACAGTTTCAAAGACTTTAACTTGCAACGCTTGGAAAGTGCTACCTTTTCTGGGCCAAATCACATTCAGAATGTGATTAGCCGCGTCACCGGCGGAAATCCCTCCAATATTGACGGACTTTTTCGTTCAACCATTCCCGGTGCGGATGTTTACTTCCTCAATCCCTACGGCATCATGTTTGGACCTAATGCCCAATTGGATGTGCAAGGTTCTTTTCATGCCAGTACCGCTGACTATCTCCGTTTAGGAGAAAATGGACGCTTTGATGCTCGCAATCCCAGTGATAGTATTTTGACTGTCGCTCCAGTGGAGGCGTTTGGTTTTTTAACCAATATCCCTGCTTCTATCATGATTCAAGATAGTCTTTTGTCAGTCCCTGAAGGTAAAACTTTATCGCTCATTGGGGGAGAATTACGCATGAGTGGTAAATTACCACCCACGATTGACTCTAACGGAAATGTGCTAACATCTAGCTTAAAACTGGCCACAGAATTTGGACAGATCAATCTTGTCAGTATCGCGTCCCAAGGAGAAGTTATCCAACAACCTTCTGGATTATACCTGAGTGGTGAAATGCAAGGTGGGCAAATATCTGCTCATAATACACAGATCGATGTCAATGGCAAAGGTGGGGGCTATATTTTTATTATAGGGGGTCATGTTGAATTAGTTAATAGTCTAATATACAGTCAAACAAAAGGCAATAAAGAGAGCAAAGGAATATTTTTTTCTGTGGACAATTTAGTGTTACAAGCTTCTATCATTTCTAGTAACACGAGTTCATCTGGAAAAGGCGGTACTATTATTATCAAAGTAGCAGAGACTTTAACCGCAAAAGAACCTGTTGACAAGAAAGAGTACAAATACAGTGGTATTTTTTCCGATTCACGAGGTAATAATGCTGGTCAAGCCGGACGTATTGAGATAGAAGCACATCAACTCCAGCTTGAGGATGGAGCAATCATTGCTAGTGAAACATACGGAACGGGAAACGGCGGTAATATTTTGCTGGTTGCCGATACGATAACTCTTTCTGGGGCAAATGAAGGAATTGGCACCGGTATTTCGGTGAGTAGTACGGAAAATAGCGTGGGTAATGCGGGAGAAATTAAGATAGAAGCTCACCAAATGCACCTCAAAAACGCGGCACAAATTCAAAGTGCTACATTTGGGTCTGGCGAAGGAGGTAGTATTAATGTCAAAATAACGGATTTAGTCATATCCGGAAAAAACAAAACTCGAAAAAGTGCTGGTATTTATGGCGTCTCAATGAGCAAGGAAAAACAGGCGGGTAAAGCGGGTAAAATCATTATACAAGCTGACACAGTTAGTTTGAAAGATGGTGGTCTGATAGCTACTGGAACAATAAACGCAAGCGGGGGTGATATTAAACTAACCATCCTAAATTTACTCTATTTACAAGGAAATAGTGGAATTAGTACCAGCGTACAAGGTGGCAAGGATAATGGAGGCAATATTACCATTAAAAATCCTACTTTCGTGGTGATGAACCAAGGCAAAATAAAAGCCCAAGCTGATGAAGGACACGGCGGCGATATTCGCATTATCGCCGAACAATTTATTGCCTCACCGGATAGTTTAGTCAGTGCTTCGTCAAGATTTGGTTTAGATGGTAGCGTGGAAATTAATTCTCCGGAGGAAAATGTCACGGAGGGCATGTTGGCCCTTTCTTCTGATACCGACGATGCCATCCGGATGATGAAAAAGCCCTGTGAAATGATGAGTTATGAGGAATATATCAATCGAAGTCGTTTTCAAGCTCATCGCATTGCCGGTAGTCCGCCATCACCTTATGATTTGCAACCCAGTCGGTTATCTCAAAAGCCAATCAAAATGGCCCCGACCAAAACTCAAAAATCGGGCCAAAAAACTGTGAATACTCCGCCTCGCCAAATGGTAGTGACAGTATGTAAACCTTCACAAGCTCAAACGGAAACGCCAGCAGTCCGAGAAAATGAAGTGATGCCAGAGCAGTTGTTTTAAGCAAACTACAAGGATTGTATGTTTATGAAAGGATTAGATCGTGGTAATACTTAAATTTAATCCTTTCATAAACATACAATCCTTGTAGTTGCTTTTAATCCTTGTCGTTGATTTTTGGAGAAACTCAAAATGAAACCTAAACTCATTTTTATATTGTTAATCATGCCCTTATCAACACCCGCCCAAATCACCACCGACGGCACGTTGGGCCCAGCCCTTTCATTACCAAGCCCGAATTATCAAATTGGGTCCGACTTGGGCCAACAACAGGGCGGTAATCTTTTCCATAGCTTCAAAGATTTTAACTTGCAAAGCTTTGAAAGTGCCACTTTTTCCGGGCCAAATCACATTCAAAATGTGATTAGCCGTGTGACCGGCGGAAATCCCTCCAACATTGATGGAACAATCCGTTCACTCATCCCCAACGCCGATTTTTATTTCCTCAATCCCTACGGCATACTATTTGGGCCCAATGCCCAATTGGATGTGCAAGGTTCTTTTCACGCCAGCACTGCCGATTATCTTCGCTTAGAAAATGGAGGACGGTTCGATGCTAAAAATCCCAGTGACAGTATTTTGACCATTGCGCCGATTGAAGCGTTTGGATTTTTAGATAACGAAATAGCCAGTATTTCCATTGAGGGAATTGGCGAAATTGCTAAAGTGGATGGTGAAGGTAAAATGACCGGATTAGTTGTACCAAATGGAAAAACTCTGTCAATAATTGGGGGTGATATTGAAATGACTGGAAGTTATTATCATAATGACGAGTATATCCCTGAGTATCGAGGTTATATTAGACCGCTAGGTAATCTTACCGCGGCGAGTGGCAGAATTAATCTGGTTAGCGTAGCCTCAAAAGGAGTGGTGATACCAACGTCTGCTACCCTAGACGTATCTACATTTAATGAACTCGGAAAAATAATTCTTTCTAAAAAATCACTGATAGAAGTGAGTGGACCTACGGCTGGCAGTATAGTTATCCGAGCCAACCAATTAGTAGTCAATGACGCAAGTCAGATTTTTAGCAATATACTTGATTATAGAGAAGGTAATGCAGTATTTTCTAATGAGAATCCTCATCATGCGAGCATTGATATAAAACTTCAGAATCTTTCTGTTACCGATCAAAGTTGGATTGCTGGTTATTCGTTTATAGCTGGAAATCTGGGTGATATCTTAATTCAGGCTGACAATATTTTCTTGAAGAACGGGAGTTGGATAAACAGTCAATCTTATACCAGTGGAAACACGGGCAACATTTTAATTAAAACTCACCATATCTATATAGAGGATGGTGGCATTGGTGTCATTGCTCGTAATACTGGTAATGCCGGTTATATTCATATTCAAGCCTCAGAAACGATTAGTGTAATCGGTGCTGATAGCGAAGCCGGTTGGTCCAGTGGCATTCTGTCACTTGCTACTCCTAATGATAAGGGGATTATAGGTGGAATTGGAGGAAATATTTTGCTAGAAACGGGAGAACTTACCCTTAAAAATGGTGCACAAATTAGTAGTAGTACTATTGCTGGTGAAGAGAAACAAAGTAGCCGGGCCGGTAATATCACAATTCATGCCACTGGCATGATTCAACTTTCAGGTGTTAATCCTTATGGTGAAAATGAAAATGGCCTTGGTTCTGGTATTAATGTTCGTTCTAAGGGTACCAATGCGGGTGATGCGGGTATCATATCCTTAACCGCCAATACATTATCTATCACAGAAGGGGCAGAGATTAGTGCGAGTACATCAGGTCGTGGGCAAGGAGGACATATTAACCTCAATATCAATGGTCCAATCTCTATTTTTGGAGATTCAGCGCACGTTATACTCAAAGAACCAAAAGATAGTCAATTAAAATTTCAGAGAGATTTCCCAGATTATCAAAAGGGTAGAATAGCTATTAGTGGTATTTACGGTAATTCATTCAGTAGTGCCAACGATGCTGGTGAAGCGGGTACTATTAAGATAAAAGCTAATAACCTTCGTCTTACAGATGGTGCTTTAATTAATACTTCTACACAACAAGCCAGTGGAGGTAATATCACTATAACAACACCAAATTTGCTGTATTTGCAAGAAGGTGGCATCACAACGAGCGTTCATGGTGGTCAAGGTGATGGTGGTAATATTACCATTTACCATCCTAGTTTTGTGGTTTTAGAGCAAGGACAAATCAGAGCTAATGCTGATGCTGGACATGGCGGCAATATCCGCATTGTGGCTGAACAATTTATCAAATCACCAGAAAGTTTCATCAGTGCCTCATCAAGATTGGGTTTAGATGGCAACGTACAGATTGATTCACCAGCCGTTGATTTGGATGCAATGTTAGTTGTGTTACCGGGCGGACATATCGAAGCGCAGTTGAAAACGTGCAACATCGCAGAAGAACTTGATAATCCAACCTATACGTTCAGGGTGAAAAAACGTTATCTGCCAACGCCGTTGATGAAATAAATGAACTACAGGGATTATATGTAAGCAAGGATAAATCAAAGCCAAAACCAATGATATATCATTTGAGTTATAAAGAGATCGGTTCAACATGTGCATGATTTTGACTTTAACTTTAATCCTTGCTTATATGCAATCCTTGTAGTTTCGCTTTTGATTTATCCTTGTTTACATATAATCCCTGTAGTTATATTACTCATTATGCGCGAATTTAACACCAGTGGGCCCTGTGATCCCGCTCTACATTACACTGTCATGCGTGAAGCCTTAATGCTTGAGGGCCAAAAAAAGGTAAGAAAGGGTCGCTTTTTTACCCTGTTTGCGCCAAGACAAGCTGGAAAAACCACCTTTTTTAAACTGCTCTTAAACGAGCTTGATAAAGACTTCACAACGGTTTGGGTCACTTTTGAAAATCTGAAAACTGCTTCAAAATCAGAATTTTATCAAGAATTAAACCACAAACTTCACCGTGGACTTAAAAAACATGAGATTCAATCTGAACTCACCATCCATAACGCAATTAGCCTGAGTCATTTTTTTGAAAACCCTCAGTCTAAACCCCTTGTTCTAGTGATTGATGAATTTGAAGGTATCCCTGACTGTGTATTAAGCGAAGTGATGCACACTTTTCGGCAAATCTATCATCAAAAAGAATATTATAATCTCCATTCTCTTTGTTTAGTTGGCGTTAGCACCATTGCTGAATTAGTCGTTTCCACTGCTTCACCCTTTAACATTGCGGAGGAATTAGAACTTCCTTATTTTACTTTTTCCGAAGTGAATTCACTTATCAAGCAATATGTAACGGAATCAGAGCAAGTTTTTGAAGATAAGGTCATCAAAGCCATTTATGAGAATACCAACGGACAACCCGGATTAGTTTGTGCTTTGTGTTCCTATCTGGTGGAAAAATTAGTAACGAATCGAAGCCAACCGGTGTTGATGGAACATTATTTCAAAGCCCAGCAGCATTTTCTCACCGAACGGTTTGACAAAAATATCATCAATATTGTCCAAAAAGCCCGTGAAAAAAGACCGTTCATGCTGAAATTGCTTTTCAACGAAGAGGCATTGCCTTTCTCCATTCACGATCCCGATATGGCCTGGTTGTATGCGAATGGTGTGATTGACAAGGGAAATGGAAACACAGACATTTTAGTGCCACTTTACAAAAAGGCACTTATCACCGCGTTTCGTCCGTTAATCAATGGAGAAACACAATATTATATCAATTCACCTCATGAGACGATCAACAAATATCTGATTCCAAACGGTGAATTAAACGTCAATGCGTTACTGAAAGAATACCGAGCTTATGTGCGTCGGCGCGGTTTTCAGGCTTTTGACACTGAGCATTTGAAAGAAGGTGCTTGGCACTACTCGCTTGATGGTTTTATCAATTTCTTTATTCACTGTCTTGAAGGGCAAATGTTTGTCGAAGTACCTTCGGGTAGAGGAAGAACCGATATTCTGATTCTACACCAAAATCAGAGATACATTATCGAAACCAAACGATTTGTGAATCGTTACTATTTTCAACAAGGCAAAGGGCAACTGGCAGAATATCTCAAATCTGAAGCTCTACTGGAAGGCTATTATGTGGTTTTCAGCCAAAAACACACCGAGAAAGATAAACTGAATTTTGAAGAATTGATTGAGGGAAAACGGATATATACTCATATCATTCCCATCCAGTTTGAACAACCAAGTCGTGTGCCGATGCCAGAGGAACTGAAACTGACTGAATCGGAACAGATTGCCAGTAATATGCTGAAAATGGGAAAGTTCACCAAAGAACAAATTGCACAAGCCACCGGTATCAGTCTGGAAAGAATTGAGCAATTATCTGAAAAATGAACTACAAGGATTGCTTATATAGCAATCCTAAATCAGTTGGGTGTGGCTCTTTTAAAATAAAATAAATAAACTCTATTACAATAAGTTATAAAAAATGTGTCAAATTTTACTTGAAAAGACCCGCATTTTATGGTAGAAAATATCGCAGATATTTTTTACTAAAACCTTTTAAGGGGTTCAAATGGAATTAAACAGTTAGATTGACGAGGCAAAAAAAAATTACTACCTTCCAGCTTTTGAGGCACTTGATGAATTAGCGGCCAAAATTGGAAGTAGGGAGTTTATGGGTGCCTCCTTTGGAGACATCAAGGTGGTGATGAATGGAAGTGCTCCGCCAGATGGCACAAGGTTATTTGAACCAATGTAGTGCCGAAGAGGAAAAAAGCTGATTATAACGGATTTGGGGGAGGACGTTTTCGTTCGGCTCTATGCGCTGAGACCAAAAGATTATGTAACCAATTTTTATGATAACGATGTTGATTGATTCGTTCCGCAGGACTTTGCCAACCACCATATTTTCTAAGAGTAACTGCTGTGGAAGGAGCAAAATTATGAATCAGTGCCCATGCTCTGATACCAAGTTCAGCTTGTGGTTTCGTTTCCTGAAAATATTGGGTATCAAAAAAGAGGAAAAATCTCTTGATAACACTTTTGGGGGAGAAAACAATTTCAAAGACTTATAGTCAATCCAAGACGATGTTTGGGCGGTTATTTGAACGAATCAATCAATCTCGCCTCAGAATCAAACCATTCTAGCGAAAAGTCAGGACCGGTGGTGGGCAAGCGTTTGGTAATAACGTAGCTTAGAAATATCGTGCTGACAGCAATCCTACCCTTTAAAAGCTTGGATTTCATTTAAGAAAATTGACCACCCGAAACCATTCATAAGTCATGATAACTTAAACCGTCATATCTCTTTATAAATCGGGAGTTTAGAGCGTATAGCGTTTCTCTATTTAGTGTAAGGCAACAACCCCTCGCTCCTCTAATTTCATAAGGAGAAGATTGGGGAGGTATGCAAACGGGAACCGCTATAACATTGAGCAATAGAGCACTCAAATTCGTGAGTGTTTGTAACTCGTTGAAATTATTCGTTTCCACAAAAGCGTTATAATCAGTATTTTTTTTAATGATTTCCAAAGCTTTAGCTTTGGGCTAAATGATGAGACCAAGATATGGAACCTAATACAATAGAATTTGGTGAATTACTGTTGGAAATGGTGTTAATGCCATTGGTAGCCTTTTTGGTAGGGCTGTTATTAGTTTTGATGATGCGGCGAGTACGCGCTAGAATTGAACGGCGCGTTGGACCACCATTTTGGCAACCCGTATATGACATCATCAAGCTATATGCTAAAAAAACTCAAATATCGCATGGTTACATGCACGATGTTGCTGTTATGATGCTGTTAGGTGGCTATATCGCCTCAGAGATATTTTTGCCAGTACCAGGTATGAACGGTTTGGCTAATCAAGCGGATTTATTGACGCTAATGTACTTATTGATGGTCCCCATGCTTGGTATGGCGTTAGGCGTTGGGCAATGTGCGAATCCCAATGGTTCCATTGGTATTTCTCGTGCCTTATCTTCCATGCTGGCTTATGATGTACCCTTTGTCATTGTCGTTGCCGGGGCTGCCGTCAGTTATGGTTCAACCAATTTAGTTCAAATCATTGAAATTCAACAACAAGGTGGTCCTGCAACTTGGGGATTATTTAGTATGCCTTTATTGGCAATTGCGGGGCTTATTTCTATGTACGCCATGCTTGGTAAAGAACCGTTTGAAATTTATGTGGCTCCAGCCGAAATCGCCACCGGTCCTATGGTTGAAATGAGCGGTAAATACATGGGTACCTTGTTTGTGATGCAATGCTTCCAACTTTATACCGTCGGGGTTTTATACACCACGCTCTTCCTAGGCGGTGGTGCAAATTGGCTGACTTTCCTGCCAAAAGTCTTTGCTGTTGTCTTCATAAGTGTAGCCATTACCAATGTGTTTGGTCGTTATCGCACCGATGACGTTATCCGTTGGTTATGGAAATGGCCTACTGGAATTGCGTTATTAGGATTAGCAGTAGTGATGATGGGAAAATAAAATTTTCTTAGTGATTATCCAAATAAAGCTTTGGATTCCAACATTTTTTGGATTCCAAAGCTTTTTTTAGTAAGCATAGGTACGTCTCACGCACCTTTTATTTGAATCAACGAGCGTAGCGTAGCTTTTATCATGTAGGGTGTAGAACGATAGCAAAAGCCAGTATTCAAAAGAATATTATGAAACCAAAAGATTTGTCATCAATACCAAGTTATCTTACTGCACGTCCAAATAATGATCGCGCTATGGCATTGAATGGTGGGAAAATCATCGTTTTGAGTTTGACTTGAATTTGTTATTGCAGAAGCGGCACAGAAATGACTCTCAGTGGGTGTGGATACTATTTAATGTAGATATAACGGTTCCCGCTTGAATAATAGACAAAATGATGCTAGAATGCCTTCACTAAAATTTAAATAAAAAGGAGTTTCCCATGCCAAAGCCTTATTCCATTGATTTACGTCAAAAAATAGTAGATACTTATGAAAACAAAGAAGGTTCTATACGAAAATTAGCCAAGCGTTTTAAAGTCTCCAAACATTTTGTGGCCGAATTACTTAAACGGGTAAAACAAACCGGTCAAGTTGCGCCAAAACCACATGGGGGTGGACATCCTCCCTCAATTAAGGAGATTGGCCAAACTTTCCTCAAGGAATTAATTGAAAGCCAACCAGACTTAACTCTGATCGAAATCCGTGATGAATATAATAAACATTTTGAAGGGGTTAGTCGCTCAACAATTGATAGAACTTTAACCAAATTAAAATTAACTCGAAAAAAAAAGAGTTGATCCCCGCAAAAACACCTCGCAAAATCAACAAAAACGACTTTTGAGGCAAAAGACCTCATTTTTATTGATGAGACCGGAAGTGTCAGAAATATGACCCGTCGTTATGCCCGATCATTAATAGGGATATCCGGGCCATAGTTGTATATCGCATCCAAGGCACGTCCCAACACATCGTCGTTTAAATGCTCGGCTTCAATGCCTTCGCCGATTAGTCGTGAAACCGGTTTATCAAAGAAGAACAACTGTGTCAGATACAACGCACGATTGGCAAAGCCCAAACCATTCAACACCATTGCTTTGACCGCCTGACCAATAGAAACTATCCGTTTTTCTTCATCCTGCGGAATCAATTGGTCTATCAATTCACCATAGCCCCGTTCGTCATACATACCCGCAACTAAGCCCAAATGGTTAAGTAATTTGCTGCTGTAGTGTTGTGGGTGAGCCATTGTGCCAGTTTCGATGTGTGCTGCTATATGATTTTTTCCTATTTTAAAAAGACATATTATGGGGTATTTATCAAATCATTCGATGAGCTTATGGTGTGCGGAATGACGGTTATACTTAAATTATAATCATATAACATGAAAATATTAGTTAGTAACGATGATGGCTATCAAGCCCCAGGAATTATTTGCTTAGTCGAAACATTACAAAGATTTGCAGAGGTTACAGTCGTCGCGCCGGATCGTAATCGTAGTGGTGCAAGTAATTCCCTCACTTTTGACTATCCGATTCGTCCAAAACGTGCGGACAATGGTTTTATTTATGTTGATGGCACACCAACTGATTGTGTACACTTAGCGATAACCGGCTTGCTTGATACTTTGCCCGACATGGTAGTCTCAGGTATCAATGCCGGTCCTAATTTAGGGGATGATGTCATTTACTCTGGCACCGTTGCCGCAGCAATGGAAGGGCGTTTTTTGGGCTTACCGGCCTTTGCCATTTCTATGACAAAATTTAATCCAAATCATTATCTTACCGCAGCTCGTGTGGTAGAATCTTTATTCGCTCGTTTGCAAAATACTGAATTATCTTTACCAGCAGATACCATTTTAAATATCAACGTCCCCGATCTGCCATTGGATGAAATAAAAGGAATGGAAGTCACTCGTTTAGGGAGTCGGCACCGCGCTGAACCGGCTATAAAAAGTGAAGACCCACATGGTACACCAATTTATTGGATAGGCCCAGCTGGACCCGAGCAAGATGCGGGCCCAGGAACCGATTTTTATGCAGTTAATCATAAAAGGGTATCAATAACACCATTACATGTTGATTTAACTCGCCATTCTGCCTTAGAAAATTTAAAAAAATGGTTATCAAAGGAGTAAATGGGTAATGGGTAATGGGTAATGGGTAATGGGTAATGGCTAATTGGTAAATAGGAAAAAAACTCATGTTATTTACCGTCGCTTTGCGAAGTTACTGATCGGAACGAAGTTCCGTTACTTCGTTTCGTTGCGTTGCGGGCGAAGCGAGAAATCTCAGGTTGCCATTTATTACCGTCGCAAGCTCTGTTACTGCGTTTCGTTGCGAGCAAAGCGAGAAATGACATGAGTTTTTTTGCTATTCCAGATTACCCATTACCCATTACCCATTCCAAAAAGGCAAAAACAATGAATCAATCTACACCACCAAAAAGTACCCGCAAGGATATTATTTTTATTTTTATTTGTTCTATTTTCGTATTTTGGTTAGCGAGTGCTATTGACGCATTTGAATTATTAGTTGATTTAGCCCATCAATATGAAGAATGGGAAATTGACGAATTTTTTACCGTGACAATTATTTTAGCGATTGCGCTAGGTATTTTTTCATGGCGTAGATGGAGAGAGTGTGAATATGAATTAACCTATCGCAAATCCATACAATCTCAACTGAAAATCGCAAAAGACATTGCAGAAACTGAAAAAAAACAAGCTGAAATCGCTAGAAAAGAAGCTGAAGTTGCTCAAGAAAAAGCAGAAATCGCTAATCAAGCCAAAAGCGAATTTTTAGCCAGCATGAGCCACGAACTCAGAACACCGTTGAATGGTATTTTGGGCTATGCCCAAATCCTTCGGCGTGATAAAAGTTTAAATAATCAACAACAATATGCCATCCATACTATGCAGAAGTCGGGTGAACATCTACTGACTTTAATCAATGACATTTTGGATTTATCCAAAATTGAAGCGCAGAAAATGGAATTGCATCAACAAGATTTTCATTTTTCTCATTTTCTAACAGAAATTGTTGATATGATTCAAGTACGTGCGATGCCAAAAACACTTGAATTTCAACATGACTTTGAGGCCAATTTACCTATCGCTGTTAATGGCGATGAAACTCGATTACGTCAAATATTAGTCAATTTACTTGGGAACGCTGTCAAATTTACGGAAAGAGGCAAAGTCACTTTTAAAGTCATTCTAATAGGAGAAAAAGGAAAGAAAATCGAAAACATAGAATCATCTCCCCTTCCCAATATCCGCTTTCAAATTGAAGATACTGGTCCAGGGATCGCGCCAGAATTTTTAAAAACTATTTTTGAACCTTTTCAACAAGTGGGAACAGAACGCTATATTACTGAAGGTACCGGGTTAGGATTACCATTAAGTCAAAAGTTTGTCGAAATGATGGACAGTAGCCTGCAAGTCACTAGCACGGTTGGGGAAGGCAGTATTTTTTGGTTTGAATTACAATTGCCAGAAGCGGTTGATTGGCAACACAATGAAACAGTCCAGGGTACTATTATAGGATTTGAAGATGCACCCCGCAAAATTTTAGTCGTGGACGATAACGCAGCAAATCGGATGATATTTTTCAGTTTACTGTTTCCGTTAGGTTTTGAAGTCATTGAAGCTGAAAATGGTCAACAAGGCATTGAACAAGCAAAAGCGTTATTACCTGATCTCATTATCATGGATTTAGTGATGCCCATTATGGATGGGCTTGAAGCAACGCGCCAACTTCGCCAAATACCTGCCTTGAAAAATGTTATTATCATTGCCGCCTCTGCCAGTGCCTTTGATAAGCAGCGTAAGGAATGTTTAGGTGTTGGTTGCGATGATTTTGTGACTAAACCTATACAAGCTGATGAAGTATTAAAAAAATTGCAAGAACATTTAAAATTAACATGGATTTATGAGACAGAAAATACCATTGAAGCATCACCATCCACACCTCAAGAAATAGTTGCTCCTCCAACAAATATTGCACAAACATTGCACGAACTTGCTTTGATAGGTGATATTGATGGTATTATTGAACAAGCCACAAAATTGACTCAAATAGGTAATCAATTTGAACCATTCGCAAAGCAAGTGCAACAATTAGCCAATGATTTTGAAATCGAACAATTGCAAATACTTGTTAAACCTTACTTAAAAAACTCATTTTAATAGTTCTTAAAAAATTCCAAAGCTTGCGTTTTGAGTTTAAATTTGGAATCCAAGCTTGCGCTTTGGAAATCCTATCAGGTTTTGGCTGAAATTTGAGTTTAAGGAGTCAAATCAACTCATGACGAATAATGAAACCAGCACTATACTGGTAGTAGATGATATTCCTACCAATATCAAAGTATTATTTGACTATTTGAAAAGTATTGGCTTCAAAGTCAGGATCGCTAAAAGTGGTGAACATGCCCTAGCCCAAATAGCATTAAGTCCACCGGATTTGATTTTATTAGATGTAATGATGCCTAAGATAGATGGTTTTGAAGTCTGTCGTCGTTTGAAAGCCGATGAAAAAACCCGTGAGATTCCAGTCATTTTTATGACCGCTAAAACGGAAACTGTAGACAAAGTGAAAGGTTTTGAAGTTGGGGCTGTCGATTATGTGAGTAAACCGTTTCAACAAGAAGAGGTTTTAGCACGCATCAATGCCCACTTAACAATAAGAAAATTACAAAACTCACTACAACAACACAATCAAGAATTAGATGCTTTTGCACACTCTGTCGCTCACGATCTCAAAAATCCAGTCAATGTAATAACCAACTATATAGAAATGCTCATTGAAGACCTCTCTCCTATTATTCGTTCAGAGTCGCTACAGATGTTGCAAAATACACGTCAAGCGGCCAGCAATTTAGTTAATATCATTGATGCACTCTTGTTGTTATCCCGTACTCGTCAACAAAATGTCGAAATGGAAGTCCTTTCCATGGACGAAATTGTTAAACATGTCGAATTTAGGCTGGCAAAAATGATTGAAGATTATCAAGGAAAAATTATTTCCCCCGTTCAATGGCCTAACGCATTAGGCTATGCTCCTTGGATTACTGAAGTCTGGGCAAATTATATCAGCAATGGCTTAAAATATGGTGGTCATCCTCCACTCCTTGAATTGGGGGCAGAACCCGATGACGATGAACAAATTTGCTTTTGGATACGTGACAATGGAGAAGGGCTCACAGAAGAAGAACAGGGCCAATTATTTATGCCTTTTTCCCGTCTTAGTCAAACGCGTGTTGAAGGACAGGGTTTAGGATTATCTATTGTAGAACGGATCATTGAAACTTGTGGTGGACAAGTTGGAGTAGATAGTAAAATGGGTAAAGGAAGTACCTTTTATTTTACTTTGCCCAAGGCATAGTTAAAGAATGGATTTGGTAAGCATCAGGCGATGCTGTTGACGTTTTGGCTGATTTTTTCGTGTTGAGTGAGAGCTTTTTTAAGCCTTTTTTTTCATGCTATTTTGATGTTCACGATCTCTCCCTCCCCCTAACCCCATCCCGCTGGGAGGGGGGACAGTTCGGTGGAATTTCCCTATTTGTTAGCTATAGCAATTCTCAATTGAATAAAATACAGTTAATATTATTCAATTCATTGAGAATTAAGTTATTAATGCTATAACGTCAATTAATTGTCTTGCTTCTGACGACGAATTTGCTCTAAAGATACTGTCTTAGCTGTTTGCGGTTCATCCGTAAAATGGGGTCGATCTTTATTAGTGATACCTTGTTCTTCTGCTAATTCCTTCTCACGGGCTGCAATGAGCGCAAGGCACATACGAATATCTTCAACGGTTTGCTCCGTTAATGGATACTCGTCGTCCCGATGAGCAGGTGTGATTTCCCTGATAATATTACTCAATACTTTACGCATGGAAACCATGATTTTTTGTTCTTTAGAGAGATTATCAAAATTCATCAAATTATCCTTAAAAAAGTTCAAAGCTAAAGCTTTGGATTCCAAAAGCTGGTATTGGAGTACAAAGCTAGCTTTGGATATTATTATCTATATCGGCTTTCTCCACATTGCCAACAAGTGGTAAATTGTCCTTCTAATTCTTCTCCACACCGAGTACATGCCCAATTAGATGATATTACCGGTTCAGTCTGCTGATGATTGGTTAATATTTCTAATGCCTTTTCATATTTGTTATCGTTTTCAAGCCAAAGTTCGGGCCAACACTCATTAGGCGGTAATTCTCCAGCCGCTCCGGCTAAAAATTCATTCTTAACGACACAATAAATATTGTAGCTTTCCAGAATATTTTTAAAATGAAATACCATCAAGCGGTCTGGGGAGGTATAAATTTTTTTCATTGTTTTTTACCAAAGCTAAAGCTTTGGACTCCAAACCAAAGCTAAAGCTTTGGACTCCAGTCAAAAACACAAAGCTATAGAGTTTCCCGATTTAGTGAATGACAACCACCCCTCGCTCCCCTCCTTTCATAAGGAGGAAATGTGGGGTGTATGCAAACGGGAAACGCTATAAAGCTTTGGATTGGGTTCATTCATCTTTAAGCAATAATCCATATTCTACCCCATCTGATACCGGAGCGCGGATATTCACAGTATAACTCGAACCTGGTACGACAGTTAATTGTTCACCACGTTGATTTTCAGCATATTCTAAGGTAAATTTCAGGCTACCTTGAGGACGCATTAATTCTAAACTATCTCCAACACAAAAACGATTTTTGGCTTCAATCGTCAAAAAACCGTCTTTTTGATGATCAACAACTTCACCGACAAATTGTTGACGATTGTCTGAACTGCCAGAACGATAATTTTGGTATTCGCTAGGCGGATGACGACGAAAAAATCCTTCAGTATACCCACGATTAGCGAGTTTATCTAATTTGGTCATCAGTGTCGTATCAAAAGTGTTGCCGGCAATCGCATTATCAATCGCTTGGCGATACACTTGTGCGGTTTGGGCGACATAGTAATGAGATTTGGTTCGTCCTTCAATTTTAAACGAATCTATTCCTATCGCTATTAAACGATCTATTAATTGAACGGCCCGTAAATCTTTAGAATTCATAATATAAGTGCCATTTTCGTCTTCAAAAATTGGCATGTATTCACCTGGGCGTTTTTTTTCTTCTAATAAATAAATTGTCGTTTCATCTTCTTTGGTAGCATGTAGTTGATAATCCCAACGACAGGCATTGGTACAAGTCCCTTGATTGGCATCTCGGTGATTGAGGTAACCTGACAATAAACAACGACCTGAATAGGCAATACATAGGGCCCCATGTACAAAAACTTCTAATTCTATATTGGGGCATTGTTGACGAATTTCAGCAATTTCTTCTAAAGATAATTCACGTGAGAGAATGATACGGGTGATGCCCATTTTCTGCCAAAATTTGATGGTAGCATAATTCATTGCATTGGCTTGCACAGAGAGATGGATGGGCATATCGGGCCATATTTCTTGGACTTGCATGATTAAACCAGGATCAGCCATAATTAAAGCATCGGGCTGCATTTCAATAATGGGTGTTATATCAGCAAGAAAGGTTTTTAATTTGGCATTATGGGGCAAAATATTGCTGGCCAGGTAGAATTTTTTACCTTTTTCATGAGCTTCTTGAATCCCTATTTGTAAATTATTTAGGTGATTAAAATCATTGTGACGTACTCGTAGACTGTAACGAGGTTGTCCAGCATAAACGGCATCGGCACCGTAAGCAAACGCATAGCGCATATTTTTTAACGTGCCGGCGGGTGAGAGTAATTCTTTTTTCTTCATAAATCAAATCAAAAATTTTTGGGCTTTTTATCAATAAAGTAACAATTTCATTTTGAAAACGACTTAACATCAAAAGTATTTTGTGATGTTTATTTTATTAATTTTTAAATATTTTTGCGTTTCTGTCAATTCTGATTTTGACCATAAAAAAAGCCCCTTGGCGTGTTTATGCCTTGGGGCTTTTTTTGCTCTACCAAACCTGACAGGTTTTAAAAACCTGTCAGGTCTATCATATGATTCAGACAAAAGGTGCGTGGAATATCCTTGATGTTTGCTACTTCTGACATATTTTTGGAATATTCAAGTGTTTCTCCATGCTATTATCCAATATTGTCTTATCATCAATAATATCATCATTTAACTTATAAAAGTCTCTCCAGTAAAGAGGATTACCACAGCGTTTTGCCAATTTTATTAATATGCCAAATGTTGGTCCTTTTAAATCAATACACTCTTCTTTTATTATTTGTTCTGGTAAGTCCAAAATCGTTTCTATGCGACGAATATTGTTCCACGAAATATCTGGGGTTTTTTCAGCAATAGAAGTCCAACAGGTTCTATTGCCATGAAAACATTTTTCAGCAATATCACCATAACCTTCACCAGTTTTTACTACCCGATATTTGGGATGACATTGCTGATCTCTTATTATTATTGTTTCATCACCGCGTGTTGGTCCAGGGCTTATAGTAGGCCCGTTACTAGAAGGAAACAATTGTTCTTTTTTTAACTCTTTAATTTGCTGTCCTTGAGTTTCCTTGATTTCTCTTAATTCCCGTAGTTCTTGCAATTCTTTTTCAAAACATGTGGAATCCAGCAAAGTTTCTGTGTTCTTAAAACCATATAGGGTAATGAATATATTTGCCACTACCAAAACAGCAATCAACGCCATCCCTGAATATATCCACTTTTGACTGTTAGATTTGGGGGTTATTGGTATTTTCAGTGTTGGTATTTCTGGAGAAACCGGTTCTTGAATTTTCCCTATTTCAATAGTTCCTAATGTCACATGCACCCCGTCGCATGATTCTTGGACACTTTTTTCTACTTGTTGGTAAACATTAGAAGGTATCGTTTCTTCTTCAAAATTAATATTTTTAAAACACTCTTTAAATGCAGATATTTTCTCGTTAGGAATGACGACAATTCTTTTTCCAGTCTCATCCTCAACGAGAATTTTTTCTATTTTCGCTTTCTGGGTTTCAAAATCGAATGTGTCATTATTGGAGACAATATAGATATAGGCACCATATTCTACTGGCAATGCTTTTTGCACTTGCCTTATAAATTCTTGAGGAGAAACCTTTCCTACAGCAGCAGTATAAGAAATTAGTATAACTACCATGATATCTACCTATTCAGGTGTAAGTTGACTTTAATCATTTTCCAGTAATCGTTCAATAGCAACTTCAAAATCTTTAAAGATATCTCGACCTTTCATATTATCAATAATGGCTTTTGGTGAACCAAGTGCGTTTTCCATATAGTTCTCTAGCCACTTTTGATGAGTGGTTAAAGGAATCATATTCCTAGAACACTTATGTATTTGAGCATATTTGTCTAGGATTTTTAATAAAAGGCCTTGTTCGGTTGGTTGATAAGAGGTTCCCGCTAGCTTTTTCAAACGGTTATAAAGTGTTTGAAACCGGATGACTTCTTTTGAATGTTGATTCAATAACCGTTTTAATTCAGAAAAGATAATAATGTTTCTGTTTCTGTTTAGTGTCTGTTCCCACAGTGATTTTGAATTTGGATTTCCAAGATTAAAAGCATTAAAAACATGAACAAACGAACTAATATTATTTGTATTTTTAACGAACTCTTCAATGTGATTAACCGTTTTAAAGAGAATATCAGATTCCTTTCGAGCATTGTTATTAGAAGAAATAAGGTTAGTTAATTGGCGATTAGTCCACAAAAACCAAATAAAAAAATTATCATTGGTTTTGTTGATTTGGTTAAAAATATTGCTATCCTCGTAAATCTGTGGTTCAGAACTAAAAATATTGCCAAAATGGAAATTAGTATCAATAATGATGGTATTTGGTTCAAAATTTTCTGAGAATTGAAATGTAACTTCCTTTAAAGCACCTAAAAAATCAAAAAAATCTGAAGCACTACATAACATCTTATATGGATTTGATGGCCAACCAACAACATATTGTGTCTGTTGATCCAATTTAACCGGGTAACAAGCCAAATCAAGGGATCGTCCACTTGACAAGGTTATCGATTTTGGTTCAAACAACTCATCTTTTTCTACACAACATAATTTCCGAAAATCAGAATTGGTACCGTTTAAATCAATCGCAAAAATGGATTTGTCATTGTCCTTATGAAAATAAGTTAATAACATTAATGACAATAATGTTTTACCCACTCCTCCCTTACTAGCAGTAATAATATGCCAATCCATACAAATACATACCTCTTAGCTTTATTCGTAATTGGCTCTTAAACAAATACTATTTCTTGAAGAAATAGCATTTGTAAAAATAGCCTGCTATTGATGATGCTCTACTTATGCTGTTTCTTTAAATAAGTAAGTGATTGAAAAGAAGGTAACGTTACCTTTTGTTCTTGAGCAGTTTTGTTCAATTTTTGATAGAGAACCTGGTATTTCTCGGCATTGTCTACGGCACGGTATTGTGCTTGTAAACTCAATATTTCATCCCATCCTTTGTTTTGTTCGTATAATTGAGGGCTGAGTATATCTATTGATCTTTCAACAAAGAGAATCGCTTTTTCATTATAGTGACTTTTAACAAAAGCTGAGGTTACAAATAGTATTCCAACTATACTTATTATACTTAAAATGACAGAACCCCATCCCAAAGATAGTGGTTGTGAACGATCCAGTGGGGGAGGGAATGCTCCTGCATTTGGATCTGGATTCCATTTACCAATAGTTTTAAAAGAATTATAGATAGGTATGGCAAGGATTACTATTAACAATAAATAGAATAGGAACATAATAAAGGGATCAAGGGATTGTCCCTCAATACCTTTGCCTATATCAGCATGTAAATAATCAATATAGGATTCAAAGAAAAAACTAATAGTGATGGCAAATAATGAAGAAATACTTTCCCAGAGAGGACCTCCAATTTTTTCCCATGCAGCACTGCCCAGTGCTCCAATTACAATTGCTACGACGAATTTATTTAAGGTGAAAAATTCTTTCATTTGGTTTTAATCCTTTCTTATAAACAATCCTTGTCGTTTGCTTTTTAATGGATACGCATTATAACCGGACTGACAAAAAATGGCCACCGGGTCACATAAAAAAATCAACATTTTTTTTCACCGATGGCGTAAATAAACAGGAAACTTTGTATAAAATACTTTATAAATCAATTTATTAAAATTTTAACGGTCTAAAAAAATTTTGCTGTCAAAATGAATTTGAATGAAAAATTAAACCATGCCTACAGAAAAGGAAAAAAAATCCCCCTTACCCAGATTTTTTCAAAGGAGGAATAGAGGGCAGGGTAAATTTGAAAAAAATAATTAAATATCAAATAATAGTACCATTGCCACTGAAGCGGTTAGTGCCGGTGGTGGCAGTATCCATATTGAAACAAACCAATTAGTATTTCTAAATAACAGCCAATTGACGACCAGTGTGAAAGAAGGTGTGGGCAATGGTGGCGATTTAACGATTGAAGGACCACAGTTTGTCATTATGAACAACGGTAGTATTATTGCCCAAGCTTATGAAGGAAAAGGTGGCAATATTCATCTGGGTTCCAAGCAATTGGTTATAGCGTTTCCCGTTTGCATACCTCTCCCATCCTTATGAAAGGAGGGGAGCGAGGGGTAGTTGTCCTTCGCTAAATCGGGAAACGCTATAAGTCACCGTGTAGCCAAATCAGTGCTTCATCAAAACTGGGCGTGGATGGTAACGTGCAGATTTCTCCGGCGATGGATTTGGATGTGATGTTAGTGGTATTGCCGGGGGCTCAACTCGAAGCTAAATTGAAAACCTGCAATGTCATTGAAGAACTTGATAATCCGACCTATACCTTTGAGGTGAAAAAACGTTTTCGGTCACCCCCGTTGATGAAATAAATAACTACAAGGATTGCTTATAAGAAAGGATTAGATCGTGGCTAATGGCTCAATTCGTGGTAATGCTCGGATTTAATCCTTTCTTATAAACAATCCTTGTAGTTAACTTTTGGAGAAATGCCAATGAAAACCTTAATTTTATCGTTATTACTCATTATACCTTTTATTACTCACGCCCAAATCACCACTGACGGTTCTCTTGGTCCGTCGCTCAATTTACCAGGGCCCGACTATCAAATCGGGCCCGACTTGGGCCAACAACGGGGTGGAAATCTTTTCCATAGTTTCAAAGACTTTAATTTGAATAGCTTGGAAAGTGCCACATTCTCAGGGCCAAATCACATTCAAAATGTGATTAGCCGCGTAACTGGCGGAAATCCGTCCAACATTGACGGACTTTTTCGCTCCACCATTCCGGTGCGGATGTCTATTTCCTCAATCCCTACGGCATCATGTTTGGGCCCAATGCAAGGTTAGATGTGCAAGGGGGTTTTCATGCCAGTACCGCGGATTATCTCCGATTGCAAGATGGAGGACGATTTGATGCTCGAAATCCAAGCGATAGTTTATTGACAATTGCCCCAATTGAATCGTTTGGATTTCTGTCTGATTCCCCAGCTTCGCTATCTATTGAAGGTAGTAAATTAACTATTCCTGATGGAAATACTTTCTCGCTCGTTAGCGGTGAACTTTCGATAAAGAACGCACAAATCAAAGCCCCAATGGGCCGTATCAACCTCGCTAGCATTGTAGAAATGGGCAATGTCATTCCAACCGTTGAAGATTTTGTCGTACCAGCATTACGTGGTGACATCACCATTTCAGACAACTCGCTGATAGATGTCAGTGGTGAAGGGGGTGGCAGTGTGTTTATTCGCAGTGGGCAATTGGTCGTGGATAACAGCACTATTTATTCTGAAACATTAGGGAATAAAGATGCCGGTGATATTTCTATCCAAGCAAATAGAATTAACTTTGAAGGAGGCGCACGTTTGATTGGTCAAACTACAGGTGCTGGTAATGCAGCCCAAATTACCTTACAAGCAGAAGAATCAGTTACTTTTTCGGGACAATCCTCTGAAGGCTATTCGAGTCGGATTGATACTCGAACTTATGGCACTGGCAATGCCGGTTCGCTTACCATCAATGCTCATGACATTGCTTTAAAAAATGGCACTCTCATATTTGCGGGTAGTCGTGGCAAAGGCAATGGAACTTACGTTGACTTTCATGCCAACCAAATTATTTTCACCGAAGGTAGTTCAATTCTAAGTGGTACTTTTGGATCAGGTAAAGCGGATGGTAAAGCCGCTAATGTCAACATATATGCTAAAGAGAGTTTGACACTCACAGGTATAAACCCAACAGGTATTTTTGCTTCTCGTATTTATTCAGGTAATACAAGAGGTAGTGGCGATGCTGGTAAAATTTATATCGAAGCTCAAGAGATTTTAATCGCTGAGGGTGGATTGATAAATACCAGTGCTAGTGGTACCGGTAATGCGGGCGATATTCATCTTCGCGTTAATGGTACGATTACTCTGACTGGCGTTAATAAAAAAGGAGGAGCAAGTTTTATAGCCACTGATACTTTTCCATCGGCAAAGGATGAGAAAAGTGGTTTAGGGGGTACCATTCTTATTGAAGCTGCCGAGCTTATTATAGAAGAAGGCGGCTTAATCAGTGCCACGACCAATGCGACTAAAGATAATTATAGTGGACAAGGTGGTCAGATTACGATTCGAGTAACAAATAAAGTAGAACTTAGTGGTGTTAATCCTCATGGAGAAAACGCATTGGGTTTTGGTTCTGGAATTTATGCGGGGAGTAATGGGGTAGGTAATAATGCCGGTAATGGGGGGCATATTGATTTACAAGCAGGGAGTTTAACTCTCAATGATGGTGCAGTGATTAAAAACACCACGAATAACAATGCTGATAGCGGACATATTGTGATCGAAGTTCAAGATACCATCACCATTACTGGAGACGCTGCACACATTGTCTTACAAAAACCTAAACAAGCTCAATTGGAATATTTGCAAAGATTTTCTCCTGCAAGCTATAACCAGTCTACCAGTGGTATTTATGCCAATTCGACCAGTCATAGTGAACATGCTGGCAATAGCGGTGATATCACCCTGAGTGCTAATCAATTAGGATTGCATGAACATGGCACGATTTCGACTTCTAGTGCTGGGGGTGGAAAAGCCGGTAATATTACTTTGCACGTTGGGGAATTGCAAATGGATGACAGTGCCAAAATTATTTCAGCCAGTCAAATGCCCAATACTTATACTTTTAGTCAATTGGCAGAACGTGATAATCGTATTATCGTGCGTGGTGATATTGTCGAAGTGGCGGATATTGGTGTTGGTAAAACAGATCATTATTTCAATACCGGTACTGATCTAATTAGAACACAACCAGTCTATACTGTCACCGATATGGAAGCTTTATATAACCTGAACCAAAAATACAGTATTGAAGAAGGCGATGTGATTACCGTCCAAAATATCGGCAATGATCAATCAGCGCGTTTTATTTATGCGTCTAATAGTTATTATGCTTTAGGAGAATGGATAAAAATAGGCCATAAAGTTGATGTCACTTTTGCCAATATGGACGAATTAACGGCTATTACTAGCAGATGGTTTATTTCAGAAAACATTCCCTACCCTTCAGCAACAGTGATTCAGGTTAAGGATACTGGTAATGGTAAACCTGGCACTTTTATTTATTCATCAAATCTTAAAAACCCTATCTCGGAAGAATTTTTTGGGCAATCTGTCCGATTAAAAAACTTTCCCTTAACAAATACTTCAGCAGTATATACTCTTCATGAACAAGTTTCCTTGCAACGGGGTGACATTGCAACTTTCAAAGAAATGGCGCAGTTTATTTATGATGGGCAACAATGGGTGGCATTAAACAATACGCAAAAAGTGGCTAATATTGCCGAAATGAATAATTTAACTTTAGCAAAAAGCGGTAATCTTGCCCAAATCGTAGATAAAGGAAACGCTACAACAACGGAATTTATCTACTCCGGACAAGACTGGATACTGCTACACAACCGCTATGAAGTGGCTAATTTAATGCAACGTAACCAACTCCCAGCACAGGCTGGTGACTTGGTAAAAGTGCTAGATACGGGACAGGCTAAATCAGAAAGCTTTTTCTATTTCAATAAAGAATGGCACAAACGCATACAAGGAGGTGAAGCAGGGACAATTGACATCATGGCACAAAATATTATCCTTTCAAACAATAGTACCATTGCCACTGAAGCTGTGAGTGCCGGAGGTGGTGGCATCACATTGAAGGTAGACAATCTCGTTTTTTTGAATGAGAGTGAAATAACGACTAGCGTTCAAGAAGGTTTGGGGAGTGGCGGTGATTTAACGATTGAAGGACCACAGTTTGTCATTATGAACAACGGTAGTATTATTGCCCAAGCTTATGAAGGAAAAGGTGGTAATATTCATCTGGGTTCCAAGCAATTGGTTAAGTCACCGTGTAGCCAAATCAGTGCGTCATCAAAACTGGGCGTAGACGGCAACGTGCAAATTGACTCGCCAGCGGTGGATATGGATGCCATGTTAGTCGTGTTGCCGGGTGGACATGTCGAAGCGCAGCTAAAAAAATGCAATATCGCTGAAGAACTGGATAATCCGACTTATACGTTCCAAGTGAAAAAACGTTATCTGCCAACACCGTTGATGAAATAACTACACGGATTGCTTATAAGAAGGAATTAAAATCAAAGTCAAAACCAATGATGTATCACTTGAGTTATAAAGAGATTGGTTCAAAGTGTGCATGATTTTGACTTTGACTTTAATCCTTTCTTATAATAAAATTTTTATTGTTTGCCTTTGATTTATCCTTGCTTATAAACAATCCTTGTAGTTTATTTTTGGAGAAAAGCCAATGAAACCAAACCTATTATTTTTATTACTCATCATACCCTTATCCACACAAGCCCAAATCACCACCGACGGCACCTTGGGCCAAGCCCTGAATTTATCAGGGCCCGACTATCAAATCGGGCCCGACTTGGGCCAACAACGTGGTGGAAATTTGTTCCATAGCTTTCAAGATTTTAACTTGAATATAGCAATCCTAAATGAGTTATAAAGGAGTGACGCGGAGCGTCACGGATGGATTCCAACGCTGGAGCGTTGGAACCAGATACAAATCATTTAGGATGGCTATAGCTTGGAAAGTGCCACTTTTTCTGGGCCAAATAATGTTCAGAATGTGATTAGCCGCGTTACCGGCGGAAATCCCTCCAACATTGATGGACTCATCCGTTCGACAATTCCCAATGCCGATTTCTATTTCCTCAATCCGTATGGCATTTTTTTCGGACCAAATGCACGGTTGGATGTGCAAGGAAGTTTTCATGCCAGCACCGCCGATTATCTGCGTTTAGGCGATGGAGGACGCTTTGATGCTCGCAATCCGAGTGATAGTTTATTAACCGTTGCGCCGATTGAAAGCTTTGGTTTTTTTAATAGCCAAGTAGCACCTATTTCAATTCAAGGACATGGTGAAGTTACTCAAGATTGGGAAAATCAATCGACTGGTTTAAGTGTTCCAGAGGGTAAAACTTTATCCTTAATTGGAGGAAAAATTGAAATGTGGATGGGTAGTTTTTTCAAAACAGTGACAGTTGATGATGAGGGTAATGAATCGGCTGAAATCACTCGTTTACCCATTCTTTCGGCGCCTTATGGGCGGATTAACTTGGCCAGCGTTGCCTCTCAAGGTGAAGTCAAGTTAGGGGGGAATTTTGTGGATGTGTCGTCTTTTAGCAATCTAGCTGACATACATATCACCGAAAAATCAGTAATCCAAACGAGCAGTGAAGGCGGAGGCAATATTTTTATTCGCAGTGGTCTTTTTTTTGTCGATAACAGCGCAATTGAGGCAAAAACTTTAGGAAGCAAGGATGGCGGTGTGATTGATATTCGATCCGGTGCTATATCGCTCACTAACGGAGCCACTCTCAATGGTAATACTGAAGGCACTGGCAAGGGGTCAAGTATTTATGTGCAAGCGACAGAGTCTATCACTGTTGCCGGTGAACATAATGACTTTCCTGACAATATTGGCAAGCTCCAACAAAGTGGCATTTATGCTCGTTCTGGTATTTATCCAGAACGGACTGACGATAATTTAGGTGATGCCGGTGAAATGGTTCTGGAAGCGAAAAATATCTTGTTTAAAGATGGGGCTATCATTTCTGTTAGTACTTACGGCGGTGGTAAGGGGGGTGATATAACGCTTAAAGCTTCTGAATCGGTATCCGTCGTCGGGGAAGCCAGTGACAAAGACGGCACCGTTATCGCGGCGGCGACTAATGGTGCTGGTGAAGCGGGTAGCCTTTTGATTGAAGCCCAAAATATTTCATTTACTGACGGTGCTTATATTAATTCAAGCACATACGCTAAAGGTAAGGGTGGTAGTGTAACGCTTCACGCCAATAACCTGTTAAAACTGACAGGTGTTCGTAAAAATGGTGTTGGTAGCCGAATTTACGCTTTTGCTAATGATACTGGCAACGTCGGTGACATTTTTGTAAAAGCACAAGACGTTTTACTCACTGATGGGGCCTATTTTCTTTCTAGTTCTTTTGGTCCCGGCAAAGCTGGCAATATACACGTTCATGCCACTGGCACAATCACAATTGCCGGTGCAGATAAGATGGGTTGGAGAAGTATGATCTCTTCTGATTCTAATCCTGGCGGTGAAGGGGGTAACATCACTATAGAAGCTGATCAGCTCATCATTAAAGATGGGGGCGGTATCGCCACAAGTTCAATTGCGCCCAAAGGGAGCCAAAGCAGTCGTGGTGGTAATATTACCATTCGTGTTCAAGGTGCGGTAGAACTCTCTGGTGTGAATCCTTATGGCGAAACCGAAGATGGATTTGGGGCTGGAATTTATGCACGTAGCATTGGCGTAGAAGATAATGCCGGTGATGCGGGGACAATTAAGCTGCAAGCGGGTTCTTTAATGATCAGAGAGGGTGCTGTGATTATAAGCAGCACTAACAATAATGCCCAAGGGGGCAATATTGACATTGATGTACGTGACACAGTCACAATTACCGGCGATGCTTCAGATATCTTGTTAAAAGAGCCAGCATCCGCTCAGTTGGCTTATTTGCAAGGATTTTCCCCAAGCAATCATAACCAATCGACCAGTGGTATTTATGCCAGTTCAGAAGGCAAAAATGACCAAGCCGGACAAAGTGGCAATATTACCCTCACAGCCCAAAACCTGACTTTGACTAGCAAAGGCAAAATATCTACCTCCAGTGCCGGCGGTGGAAAGGCGGGTGATATTATCATTGAAGTCGCACAACTGCAACTTGATTCCAGTGCCTCTATTGCGTCAGAAAGTTCTTTGCCCAATGCGTATAACTTCGCCAATCTTGCCGAACGAGATAGCCACATTTTGATATCAGGCGATATAGTAGAAGTTGCGGATGTTGGCAATGGCAAGCTTGGGCGTTATATCAATACGGGGAAAAACCTGATAAGAACTACACCCGTTTATACGGTAGCCGACTTGACAGCATTACAGCAACTTTCTGATCAATATAGCCTTGCTAAAGGTAATATGGTTGAAGTTCGAGATATTGGTAATGGTCAATCAGCCCGTTTTATTTATGCTGCGAATATTCCATATGGCCTATCAGAATGGATAAAAGTTAACGATAAGGTAACGGTTACTCTTGGAAATATACTCGAATTAGAACAGCGTTGGTATTCATCTGACGAAGACATTCCTTATGGTTCCGGTGAAGTTATTAAAGTCACAGATGCGAGCAATGGAAAACCCGCTACTTTTATTTATGGCACTTTGTTTGACCCTTCAGATGGTTGGACGGAAGGGCAAGCACTAAGACTAAACCAATTTACTGTGACTGATACTGCGACATTAAATGAACTCAGTGACACCACCTTTGTTCAAGCCGGTGATACTGCAAACGTCATGGATGTCAATTCACGCTTTGTTTTCAACGGTAAAAATTGGGACAAATTGAATAATACACATACGGTTACTGATATAGCTGAGATGAATGCACTGACAGTGGCTCAAGTTGGCATTATTGCAGAAATCGCTCAAGTGGAGAGTGGTCAACCATCCCGTTTTATTTATTCAGGACAGCAATGGTTGCCTATGAATAATACGAGTACGAAGCTAACGGTTTCAAACCTGACTGAATTAAATCAATTGTCTGCTAAACCAGGGGATTTGGTTGGTGTAATAGATGCAGGTAACGGTCAATATGCACACTTTTTTTATGCCGATGGTGAATGGAAAAAGCAAATTCGTGGCGGTGATGCAGGGCAAATAGTCATCAATGCCGATAAAATCCAACTTACCGATGGTTCTGAAATCAGCACGGGTTCCATCAGTGGTGGTGGCGGTACCATTACCCTCAATGTGGATAAACTGGTTTACCTCACCGATAGCCAAGTCACTACTAGCGTTCAAGAAGGCGTGGGCAGTGGCGGAAATTTGAGCCTCAATCCGGAATTTATCATCCTCGAAAATGGCAAAATCATCGCTAGGGCCAATGAGGGTCAAGGCGGAAATATCAACATTACCACCACTGGCATTTATACTTTTCCACCCAAAAAGACGAGTACTATAGATGCTTCGTCTCAATTAGGCATTGATGGCAATGTTGAAATTAACGCCCCGGATGAAAATGTCACCGAAGGCATGTTGGCCCTGTCTTCTGAAACGACAGATGCCAGCCGCATGATGAAAACGCCTTGTGAAACGATGAGTTATGAAGAATATATGAATCGGCTCCGTTTTCAGGCTCATCGCATTGCCGGTAGCCCGCCATCACCTTATGATTTGCAACCGAGCCGGTTATCTCAACCGCCAATTCAAAATGCCCTGACAAAGGTTCAAAAATCAGATAAAAAACCGGTGAATCCTCCGTCTCGCCAAATGGTAGTAACAGTATGTCAATCTTCACAAGCTCAAAAGGAAAATAGTGTCATGCCGGAGCAGTTGTTTTAAAAAAAAACGACAAGGATTGCTTACCAGAAGAGAATAAAGTCAAACTCTCATTTTCTCTAATTTCTGTTAGCCATTCAGCTTCCATAAGTGCTTAAACAATTCACGATAGGAACGATATTTTTCATCCTTCGTTTTTACCTAAAACAAAATATTCAGTCGATGTGTCGGGTTACGCTTCGCTAACCCGACCTACATATAGCAAGCTTCACTTGTATGGATACTCTTTTTATGATAGGTAATCTGTAGGGTAACGTCTTTTTGTTGCCCACCATTTGTATTTTAGATACATCCAAGTGATAAGTGCTATATCACAACAGCAAAAGTCACGTATAAATCCCGAATACCTGTTTCAAATTATTGATAATTAGGCTATAAACACTAAAGGAGTCATGAGATGAGTGATAGTTATGAACTGGAAAACAATGCAATTGATGGTGAAGATGAAATGGGTTCGTTAAATCATAGTACCGTGCAAATAAATTTAGGTGGTTTGCTTAAATTTCAATGCGATAAGAAACTGGCTGTCATGAGTGAGTTAAGCCTAGATATTAGCCAGTACGATTTGAGCGAGTATGATCTCGGAGCTAAAGAAGAATTAAAACCCGATGTTTGTGCTTACATAAAACGACCCGTTATCCCAAAAGGTAAAAATGATTTAGTGAAGGTATCTCAAATGCCTGATTTAGTCATTGAAATACTTTCACCGAGACAAGCTATTGATTATCTTATCCGGAAAATTAATGCTTATTTTAAACTTGGCGTGAAATCAGGTTGGTTAGTCATACCTTCTTTGGATGAAGTTCGAGTTTTTTCGCAACCGCGTTCTTATAAAAGCTTTGATTTAAATAGTACCTATATTGTTGATGAAGTCATGGAAATTTCTGTGCCTATTGCAAGTGTGTTTGCAGAATAAATGCTTAAAGGTTAAGCGTTTTTGAGTTTAATACATTACCACGTTCATAGGTATTCGGGATTTTTATGTGATTCTTGCTTAATGTATCTGTAGGTCGGGTTAGCGGAGCGTAACCCGATACATAATATTAACAATCAATTGGTTATAAAAAACCACGAACGCCTATGATCGATTCTGAAATCCAAAATAAATTTTGGACTCTAGTTTGCTTGGTTTAAGAATCATGTTATTTTGTAACAACTCACCTCAAATAGGAAATCAATATGAAACATTTATGGTTTGGATTTTTTTTACTCATTTTATCAAGCGTTATCACAGCAACCGATATTTTGCCTGACGAGATTGATCAGCTACATCAACAAGCTAAGCAAGCCTTTTTTGCAGCGGACTATAATACTGCATTAGCAAAATGGGAAATAGCGCTCAAACAAGCGCGTACCATTGATAATCAAACTGACATCAGCAAATTTTTAGTCAATTTAGGTGCCGTTCACTACAACTTAGGTAAGTACGAAAAAGCCTTAACCTATTACCAACAAGCTTTGGTGATAGATCGTGAGCGGAACGATAAGCAAGGAGAAAGTGCTGTTTTAGGGTATTTAGGCCATGTTGCCCATCTATTGGACCAAAATAAATTGGCAGAGGACTCCTATCAGCAGAGCCTTACCATACAAAAAGAACTGGGTGACAAAACCGGGCAAAGTTATAGCTTGAATAATCTTGGTATGCTGTATGATAGTTTCTATCAATATCAAACGGCGTTGGTTTATTACGAACAAAGCCTCGTTATTCATCAAGAAATGGGTGATACCGCTGGCATTGCGAATAACCTTTCTTATCAAGGAGCCGCTTATAAAAACCTGAGTAGCTATCAAGAAGCATTAACACAATTTGAACAAGCACTCAAAATACAAACTGAACTGGGTAATCAAAGTGCTATAGCGAATAACCTGACTAATATCGGGACGGTCTATGACAGTCTTGGAGAATACACCAAAGCCTTAGACTATTACCAACAAGCTTTACCAATCCAACAAGCTATACATGATGTTAGTGCCATCGCCAAAATTTTTGTTAACCTGGGAGTCACGTATGATAACCTCGGACAACATGCAGTCGCCTTAAAATATTATCAACAAGCATTGCCAATACAACGTGATCTCGGTGATAAGCACGAGATAGCAAAAACGCTCTCCAACATCGGCATCGTCCACAAAAATTTCGGTGATTTTCAAACCGCACTCACCCATTATGAACAAGCCTTAACCATTCAAACTGAAATTGCTGATCAATCCGGTGAAGCCAATAGCTTAACTAACTTAGGCGTGGTGTACGACAAACTAGGACAATATCCAAAAGCATTAACCTATTACTTAAAAGCCCTTGATATCCAAAAACGCATTGGTGATAAACAACGCATAGCCAATAATCTCTCTAACCTGGGTGTCATATACTACAATTTGGGACAAGCTGGGAATGCCTTGGGTTATTTTCTCAATGCGTTAACGATTCGGCGTGAAATTGGGGATAAACGGGGAGAAGGGATTGAACTTTCTAATTTAGGTGCAGCTTATGATAGTCAACGACTACACGCAAAAGCCCTAAAAACTTACCTACAAGCCTTGAAAATCAGACGCGATATTGGTGATAAACGTGGCGAACAAGTCAATTTATCTCTCATCGGTGCCGTATATGCCACACAGGAAAAATATCAACAAGCTTTAACTCACTTTCAAGTGGCCTTAGTCATTGATCGTGAAATTGGCGATCAATTGGGAGAAGCGGTTGATCTCTCCAATATTGGTCTTGTTCAACGACAATTGGGACATCACCAAGAAGCGCGTATTAGCCTACAAGACAGTGTAGCTAAATTAGAAGCATTAGGAGCAGCTCACCTTTGGTACGCTCAACGCGGTTTGGCGGTTGTTGAAACTCACTTCAATGAAGTAGAATTAGCAACCGGTTATTATCAACAATCTATTGATAATATTGAAAAAATACGCGCTGGTTTCAGCGAAAAAGCGCATAAACTGTCTTTTATGCAGGACAAAATTTTTGTCTATGATGAATTTATCAATCTCTTACAACAATTGCACGAACAGCACCCAAATAAAGGTTATGATCGCAAAGCCCTAGAAATCTTTGAGCGTAAACAAGGGCGTGTCTTTTTGGAAGATATCGGTAAAATTGGCGCACAACGATTTGCCCATTTACCAGTAACGGTTACGCAACAGGAACAAAAAATTGCCCAAATTTTTGCTCAAACCCAAACTGATCTGGTGCAAGCCCGTAACAAACCCTTTATTGAACAAGATAAGGGTATGATCAAAACCTTAATGCAACGTATGGCACGTTTAACAGAAAAGCAGCAAGCCTTACAATCTGATATTAAAGAGAATTATCCAGAATACTCGGCGTTGAAATATCCACAACCAGCGACGGTTGCTACTTTGCAAACTCTGTTACAACCTGGTGAATTGATGCTGATTTACAATGTGATGGTTGAAAATACCGCACTATGGATTGTGGGCCCTCAGCAATTTGCGCTGTTTACGCTACCTGCTGGCGAAGAACAATTGTATGAAGATATCGCTTATCTGCGTGATGTCATTCTCAATCGGTTGCCGGAATTGGTTGAAGAGGGTCATCCACTATATCAAAAACTCTTTCCTAAAGCAGCCCGCAAACTGTTGAGTGACGCGCAAACGCTTTATATTGTCCCCACCGGGCCCTTATATCTATTACCTTTTGAAGCCTTGGTTACCAAAGCAACCGATTACGACACGCCGCATTATCTTATTCAAGATCATGCGGTTGTTTATTTATCATCAGCTTCTTTGCTCAAAATATTGCGTGATACCAAAGCACAACGCAAAGCACAACCGAAAAAACAATTTTTAGCTTTTGCTAATCCAATTTATCCATTATGTGAAAATAATGAAGAGAATAAAACGGTTGGTAGAGCAAGCGTTGACCAACTACGCAGTAAAGCCTATCGTGATATTATGGGGATGGTGTGTTTTCCGCGTTTACCAGAAACAGAAGATGAGGCACATGCGATTGCCACTCTTTTTCAAGGTTCTGACAATGCGCTTTATGTAGGAGAAAAGGCGAATCGTGCCACCGTACTTGATTTAAACCAGGTAAAGCAATTATCTAACTATCGCTATCTACTGTTTGCTGTTCATGGACTTTTACCTCACGAAATACAAGGGTTAGCACAATCATCGTTAGTATTATCTAATCAACAAACCATAGAATATCTCACCATGGCAGATGCCTTTACTCTGCAATTGAATGCAGATTTTATTAACTTGTCAGCCTGTAATACCGGCGGGGGGAAACAAATCAAAGGGGAAGGGATTATGGGCTTAACTCGTGCCTTCATGTACGCTGGCACACCAGCCATTAGTGTCACATTGTGGTCAGTTGAATCTGATTCTGCCGAAAATTTGAGCATTGGGATTTTCAAAAATTTTAAGGAAGGTAAAACACCAGCAGAAGCCTTACGTCAAATTAAGCTTAAAATGATAGCGGGGCAAGCAAATAAAGATTACTACAATCATCCCTTTTACTGGGCACCGTTTGTAGTGTATGGAGATGGGAGATGAGAAAAAGATTGAAATGAAAAAAGCGGTTTTTGGAATTTTTCGCTTTCGCCTATAGATTTTCAAATATAGCAATTCCCGATTAAATAAAGTACAATTAATCTAGTTTAAGTTATTCATCATTAAATAAAAAACGCTATAACGCTGCCTGCACTGAGCTTGCCGAAGTGTAACGCGTTAAACGCAAAAACGCTATAAAAACCTTCAAGGTTTTTAAAAACCTCGAAGGTTTTGCCCTAATTGTGCAACGAACAACACCAAAGCTAAAGCTTTGGACTCCATGCCAGGTTTTTGCAACTGAATTAATGAGCCTGACTCATTTTCAAACCATGCATCATATACGGAATAATATGTTGTTCAAATGCCTCTGTCCAAGATTCTTGATATTCTTGATTCCAATCATCTGCACAATATTCACCAACTACTTGAACAAATACCGTTTTAAAGTTATCCAAATCTTCTCTTGTTAAGCTATATCCAGTGTGTCTGCTACCAACTTTAACCAAATGTGGATGCGTGACTTCTGTCTCATCAGTCACTCTTGCAAGCAATGCTATCGTTTCCACCATCCTTTTCAATTGGTGTTCCATCGACTCTGGAAAGAACTTTCTATAATGAGGAAATTTATCAAAGAAACGATCATAAAAAGTGGCAACCATTTCCTGATGTTTACCTGCCAATTTATCCCAAGATTGTCCAATAAGTTCTGTATTCATTAATTTTCTCCATCCTGCTAATTGAATGGCAATAAAAACTATTATTACCTCATCAAAGAGTGTAGCAAAAAATTTTTATAATTATTTTTATGTTTTACATAAAATGGCTTACGCCTAAATGGATTACCGATTTTCTTGACATTATTAAAAATAAACAGAGTAACAGAGTCAAAAAAAATGTCAATAATCAAAAGTAATTTTTGGTAAATTTGTAACATTATATAATTATTAATTTATTATTTAATAAAATTATTATTATATTAAATAATTTTTATTATGCTGCTTTAAACTTTAAAAAAATAAAAAAAAATAATTGTAACCATTATCTAAAATACATAAGGTGTTCGATATTTCTACGTGACTGACTATATAGCGTAACCCGACAAAAGCTTATGTGAGCGAGACTAACCCGATCGCAACGATATAATCAATCGGTTATAAAAAATGATCCAAAAATATTTTTTGGATTCTTAAGAACTACGTCATAGTGGAGTCCAATCTTATTTAATTTGCATAATCCACAATTAATTTAGTTGATATTTGATTTCATAGTCCCAATTATTAAGTTAATAACATAGTATTTTAGTCAATAATAAGTGGAGACACACACGATGGAACTTGAAATAAACGGGAAAACTGTTGAAACTGATTCACAAGGCTATTTGGTCAATTTGTCTGATTGGAGTGCAGACTTAGCAAATACACTTGCTGAAAAGGAGGGTTTTTCTCTTGATGAGCCACACTGGGAAGTGATCAATATGATTCGGGGCTATTACCAGGAACATGGTACTGCTCCGGCTATGCGGACACTGAGGCACTGAGGTCCTTGAATGGGATTGCTTCTAAAGGTAT
>Ga0233403_10000110_pt1 | contig 34944 bp, 26 predicted proteins | sample Na_oxic_1_MG_FD_179866 | JGI IMG/M metagenome (GOLD analysis project Ga0233403, IMG submission 179866) | Seawater microbial communities from Saanich Inlet, British Columbia, Canada - Na_oxic_1_MG | ecosystem: Environmental > Aquatic > Marine > Inlet | place: Canada: British Columbia | collected...
GATAGACACGATAATCAATTCTTGATTTGTCATAATCTGTCAGTTTAACTATCCAAGTAAAAAGGTTTTGCCGCCGCTGTCCATGTAAAACAATGAGACGAGGTATTTGCTTTGTTTGCAGTCCGAGTTCTGGGGGCCATTGATCATGCCATTCACCCTCTTCTCCTTGATACTGAAAATGCCCTTGTTGACTAAACCAATGAGCGACTTCCCAATATTCTCCTTGACTATTTTGATAGCCTAATTTCATGATGCCGTCCGTATATTTGAGTTGCCAAGCAAAGGAGGTTGGCACACCTGGCATTGCATCCAAAGCCATTAATGTTAATCCACTAAATTCTTGTTCATTGCCTTTAAAAATATGTTTTCCTTTATAATAATCTGTCACGATGCCAGTCGTTGTACTTTGAAACCAATATTCTTGAATGGCTCCTTTTTGCGAGTTGTCAAGTTGGACGAGAAAACGAGAACGTAAATGTAAAACATGGGTAAAGCCTTCTAACAGTAGCGTACTTATCAAACTAACAATAAATAAAACCACCAACATTTCTAATAAAGTAAAACCAGAAACACGGTAAGTCATGAGATGAATGATGAATGATGAATGATGAATGATTGATTATTAACTCACATTACGCACAACGCTTTAAAAATTCTTACTGTGCTTGTCATTGATCGTCGCTTATAGCGTTTTTGCGTTTAATGCGTTACAGCGTTATAGTGTTTTCTATTTAATTATAAATAACTTAATCTATATTATTTATTCCTTATTCAATCGGGAATTTCTATAGCTAGAAATGACAAAAAAATTTCCGAGCTTCGCTTGAAAAGAAGTAATGCAGTTCAGCGACAATCAATGACACGGTCAAAGAAATAGAGAAATTTGGTGCCAAGTATGAATCAGAAATCTAAATTTGAACGTACTTGTTTAAAACCGACTTGACGTAAGGTAAAGTGTGCCAGTAAAGTTTCTTCTAAATGGACTTCTATCTCAGTATCGTATAAACCGACTTGAAAAAAACTAGTATATCCACCGGTATTCATACCATCTCTGGGTAATTCTACTGCTAGTGCATTCCAACTGATTTTATAAACGCCAATGGGTTCTTCACCTTGAGGATTTTCTAAGGGATTGACGGTATCTATAAATGCCAAGGCATTGCGTGTTGCTTCATTGCGTTGCTGGGCAGCTTGAATACGTTGAAGGCTAAAAAGATTCGTATTTATCCAATCCAATAACGCAATGCCAGTGGTGGCAACTAGCACCAACGTGACAATGGCTTCTAATAATGTAAAACCTTTTTGATTCATAAGCCTAGTATTTGTTCTACTTTAATTTCTCTCGGTGACTCTAAACCAGTTGGTGTAAGCGTTTGTCCTTTCTTGACGGTTAATTTTGTTTGATAAATACCATCACTCGGTTCACGATAAATCTCAATACGCTGTTTTATTACATCGACTATCCAAACTTCTGGAATAGCATGTACTGCATAAAGAGGTACTTTGACATCACGATCATATTTAAGTGAAGTTTCAGCCACTTCAACTGATAACAACACATCTTTGTTAGTTGGGTGGGCTACTGCATATAAATCTTCACGAAGACGCAATAACGCAATATCAGGTTCCGGTTCTGAACCATCACCGAGTTGGATGGGATTTTGTACTCTAACAATAGCACTCTTTCTATACAATTCATAAAACAGATCAGTTAGACGAGTTACAATCGAAGTGTGTGGCGGACCAATAGGTGCCATATCAATAATTTCTCCTTCAATAAGTTCTATGTGATCATCTTCTTTAAAGAGGCGAGTTTTCGCTAAATAATGATAATCTGCTACATTAAATAAATGTTTTTGTACAGCGACTCCAATCATAGTTATATCCTTTTAAATAGGTCCAAAGCTAAAGCTTTGGACTCCAAGTCCAAGCAGGATTTTGGAGTCCAAAGCTTTAGCTTTGGGCTGGTAATTCTTTGGGTTCACAAAAAGGTGGAATGAGTTGTATACGATATTTTTGTTGTTGATAGTATAAATAGACGATTCCCCCACTACACGCGCCATTTGCACGAAACAAAATGGGTCTTTTGGCACGCACATGCCAGCCTTCTGGCAATTCAAGGGGAATGGGAGTTACTATTTGTTTTCCGGATGGTTCTGCACTTTCTTCTTCAAGTTCTTCATTGATGGTCGTTTCAAATCCTTCACTGTTTTCTTCAAGTTCTTCATTGAGGCTTGTGTCAAATTCTTCTCTATCTTCTTCATCTTCTTCAAACTCTTCATTGAGGTCAGTTTCAAATTCGTCATTGATGTCTTTTTTTCTAGGCGGATGACGAATCAATGTAAAATCCTGTCCCTGTTGAAAAGCTAAGTAATTTAAACTGCCTAGTTGTGCAATAATTTCATCATGTTCTAAAGCCTTTTGTACACTGTCATACATTTTTGTTAAGTAGGGTATGGTGACACCAGCTAATAGGCTCATAATAAGAAGAACGACAAGTAGTTCAAGCAAGGTAAAACCAAGCGGTATTTTTTTTCGACACATCATAATCATTTTTTTTACTCTTCAAATTGATTCCAAAATAAATTTTGGAGTCCTATCAAGGGTTTTGGAGTCCAAAATTTATTTTGGCGATAGTCATTCCTTCACTTGCTGAATCCACGCTCTGAATTTTTTCATGGTGGCATTTCTGCCGATGATTTTACTTTCATTCATGTAATGTGGAATTTCATCAATAACGGGTATGTTAGGAAAAATAGCACTGTTTTTGGAAGTTATGTATTGTCCATTTTGCCAGAGATGAATTTGCAATGTTTGTCCATCATATTGCCACAGTTCAGGTATGCCGAGCTTTTCATAATTATCAAACCGGGTATGAGAAGTGATATCAATTTCAATGGCTAAATCGGGTGGCGGATCAATGGTTAAATCTATCCGTGCTTTGCCTCGAATAATGGCTTCATGTTTGATATAAAAGCATTCATCCGGTTCGACGGCTTTAGCCATGTTTTGGTTTTTGAAGGTGGTAGAACCCAAGGCTCTAAATTCGATATTGAGTTCCTCTAAGATAACTTTTACCAAATCTCCAATCATTTCTTTGCCATCTTCATGGACTGCGAGTGGTGCCATAATTTCTACCATCCCATCGTTGTAAGAAAGCCGGGCGGATCGACTTTCGCCTAATTCCTCTAAGATGTTTTCAAACATTGACCAACTAATGTCTGTCAGCAATAATGTTTGTCCGGGGGGAACGGTAATTTGATTGAGTGCTAATTGCATCATTTTGTTTGCCGGTAAAATGGTTCTAAATTATTGAAACCGATTAAGGTTTGATAGCCACTTGATAAATCAGATAAGGTTCAATTTTTTTCTCAAGGGTTATTTGGACACGTTTGGTTGAAAAACGTGATAATCTTTTGTTTTGCCAACGTTTATCTGCAATTAACTTGAGTGAGTCGATTTTTTCTTTAGATAATGTGTGGCGTATTGCTTTAACAAATAGCTTACCGCCTTTTAGATAAGAATCCATCTTGACATAATGAAGTGTCTTATTCTGGTTATTTGAAGAAAACGATATCGTGAAATTGGTCCACCAATGATTTTTCACATTTTTAAAGGAAAAATGACTAAATTTTGAAGAAGTGACAAAAGGTCTAAAAAAGAAAGTTCCCTCAACAACATATTCATTATGAGACAAAAATGAAACATACAATTTATCTTGATGGGTAAATATCTTATCAAAATACTCATTCAAGTTTTTAGAAGTCGTACTCAATTTAAAACCGATATCAGAATAGTAAGCTGTTGCCTCTTGTTTGTGAGAGATATTATTTATCAATTGAGCATAATTTTTGATATTTATGATCAGTGTGATTGAGATGAAAAGATACAGAACTATTTGCCAAAAGTGATAATACTTTTTATTGATATGATTAACGCTTAATAAGCGCAAGATGCTATTAAAGCTGATAAAGATAAAGAGAAAAAAAGCGAAATAAATGGGTGAAAAATACCGAGTGCTAATAGGGTTTACTATAACCTGAGAGGTTGTATAAACTAGCATAATGGTATAAATAACTATAAAAGCAAAAATATAAGATAAAGCTAACAGAGAATGATTTATCGCTAGTTGCTTTCTATTTTTGATAATAAAAACGTAAAAAATAAGAGAAATAAGCAATAATATTAATAAAAACACAGAAAAATCGGAAGTGAATACTTCTACTACCCGATGTAAATTTTGAAAAATACTCAATTCAGCAGGTTCTCGATTGCCATGAAAAGTCCGTGAAATAAAATAATTTCTGATTAAATAGAGTATGATAGGAAGATAAGTGAGACTGTTTAAAAGAAGGTATTGATTCCATAAAAGATATTGATTTTTTGACGTATTTTTTTGCTTGCTTAGTTTAACTAAAAAGTAAATTGTATATATAAAAAAGGTCACAATCAATGAATAACCCATATATCTTGTTAAGGTGGCAAGAGACACAAAAATAGCTGCCAAAACATAATACTTTACTTGTTGAGTTTCATTATGTTTGACCAAAAAATAAACATGTAAAATAAGGAATAAAGCAAAAGGCGATTCTGACATGACAAACAAATAACTATCTAAAAATCCGGTCAGAGTGAATAATGTCAATAAAAAAAGGATGTTCAATAAAAGATTTTTGCTAAATTTTTTAAGAATCAAAGTCAATATGACTAATAAAAGTAGCATAGAAAAGCCAGAAAGCAAAGCTGCTGCTTCTGCCGGAAACACATTGAAAAACATAAACAGATTGAGTAAGAAAGCATAAAATGGGGGCCAAAGTGGAATAACGGTCAGTGAAAAGTTTGAAAAATCAAAAGCATGGTGCATATTGAGGGCATTCGCCATATAGTGTGTGGAATCTGGTGAAAAACCAAGCCCACAAGCATAAATAAAAATTGACCAAAATAAACCAAGACAAACTGCTAAAATGACATCAATATTTCTTGTTATGTATTCCATAATTTTTAATTAATTTTTAATTAATGAGGCTTTAAAATGATTTCTATGAAAGATTATACCGTTACCTGAGTGGTTGGTAAACTGGTCAAACCATATCGAACTATGTTGCGGTACTTTGAGCTGCAAGCAGGAAGGCAACAGTTCCTGTATATTTATTTTTAGAAATCGCCTAAGTACCAAAGCATAAATAATCAGGATAAAAAAACCAAAGCTTCGCTTTGGACTCCAAAATCAAAGCATGGAGTCCAAAGCGTTAGCTTTGGTATATAAAGCTGTTGTATATTGGGTTTATCTCGGCGGCAAATAGCCTATATCCGCGTTATACTCTGTACCGCCCGGTTGTCCATCCGCGCCAAGCGAATACAAAGAAAATTCACGTCCTTCACTACCGGGGATACTATATTGATAGGGATGATTCCAGGTATCTAATGGAATAGCTTCTTCCAAATAGGGCCCTTTCCAAAACGGTTTGAGATTTTCATCACTGGGCGGATTGCGTAGCAAAGCTAAACCTTCTTCAGTGGTTGGCAGACGGCCCATATCTAAACGTAACGTTTGTAATGCGGTTTTGAGTTGTTTAACTTGGACATTAGCTGTTTCAACTTTTGCTTTATCAACATTGCCAAAAATTTGAGGGCCCACAAGTCCTGCCAATAGTCCGATAATAACTAAAACGACTAACATTTCTAATAAGGTAAAACCTTGGTGTTTATAACCGTATTGCATAATTTTTCTCTTAATTTTTAATATAAATTTCCAGAAAAATAATTTGGTAGCCAACAGCTAAAGCAGTTGTCTGAAAGCTCAAGTCCCCTAAAGGGGACTAAATCCTTAGCCAATTTCTTTTTCTGGAATACTATAGAAAACGATAAGGATTGTTTATAAAAAAAATATCCAAAGCTAAAGCTTTGGACTCCAGCCGGGATTTTGGAGTCCAAAGCTTTAGCTTTGGGCGTTATTGATTTTTACTCCTTTCTCCTGCCCCCTTTCTCCTGTCCCCTTATTCCTCGCACCAGGTTTGCCACATTTGGCGATAAGCCGCTTCAACAGAATGAGTAAATTTCTCTGCATCCATCAATGGGGAATTCAACATCTTGTCACGTAACCCCGTTCTGGTTTGATTCAACTTATCTAAATTATTAGCGATATTAAGCGCAATGTCTACATATTCTTCTGAGGTTTTTGCCACAAACTCTTCTAGTCCCAACGTGAGTAAGGGCCCTTCTCCCCGTGAAGCCGGCGTTTGTCCGGTTAATGTTATTACCGGTACGCCCATCCACAGAGAGACAAAAGTCGTTGTCGCGCCCATGTGCGGAAAAGGTCCTAAACTCACATCAACCTGATTATGTTGCTCAAAATACTGATAAAATGGGCTAGTGCCAACGATTTCTAATCGTTCTGTGGCAATATCATGTTTTATAAATAAATTTTTGACGTGTTGTTGTGTCTCTTCTTTATCAGCATCTTTTACGACTATTAATAAACGGGCGGTTGGAAGCACGGTTAAAATTTTAGCCCAGATTGCAATAATGTACGAGGTGACTTTAGAAAAATTATTGAAAGAGGCAAAAGTTATATATCCATTGTCAAGGGCCGGCAAACGATTCACACAAGGACTTTTTTCTCGGTCAAAATCAACAATGCGATAAACCGGCAATCTAACTAACTTTTCGGTGTGAAAAGCTTCCGTTTCGCCTACCGGATCAAGGACATTATCAGTGAGTTTATAATCTATCGTTGATAAGCCGGTCGTACCGGCATAACCCAAATAAGTTACTTGTACCGGTGCCGGCTTTTGAGCAAATACCAATAACCGATTCTTATCAGTATGTCCGGCTAAATCAATTAATACATCAATTTTATCTTCGCGGATTTGAGAAGCGGCTTGTTCATGAGATAATCCCACAATATCTCGCCATGTATCCACATAGCCTTGCAATCTTTGGGTCGCAGCATCAGGATTTATCACATCGGCATACACAAAAACCTCAAATTGCGTTTTGTCATGCGTGGCTAAAACGGGTTCCATAAAAAAAATGGTGGAGTGATATCTAAAATCGGGAGAAACATAACCGATTTTTAGACGGCGTGTAGGATTTCTCTCATTGGTATGCCGTTTTATTAATTTTTTAAGCGGCTTAACGTGTCGTTTGGCAAAACGCAAATGTTCAGCAAATAGGGCTTGAATATCATAATCTAATGAATAGTGCATGGCCATCAATAAACCGCTGTGTGCTTGTGGATTATTGGGCTGGATTTTAAGGGCTTTTTTATAATTCTGTATCACTTTGTCAAATTGCCCCAACAGAAAAAATGTGCCTCCCAACGTCACATGAGCATCAACACAATTTGGATCAATTTGCAATGCCTGTTGACAGGATTTGATTGTCTCATCTAATTTCCCGTGTTCAAAATATATCCCGGCAAGATAAGTATAGGCTTCAATATAATCAGGTTCGCTGATAATTGCCTGTGAAAAACAGGCAGCGGCTTTATCCAATTCTTTGTGAATGGCGAGTAAACTTCCCAGATTAACGTAGGCTTTTGCATAGTTGGGATTAATGGCTAAGGCACGTTGATAACTTGCTGCTGCTTCATTGAATTTCTTTTGTTCCTTAAAGACTAACCCTAAATTATTGTGAGCTTTCGCTAATTTGGGATTAATGGATATTGCTTTTTGATAAGTCAAAACCGCTTCATCCAGTTGGCCTTGTTGCCGATGAGCTTCTCCTAAATTAGAATAAACATCTGCAAAATTGGGCTTAATAGTGAGAGCTTTTTGATAATTAGCGATAGCTTCTTTCAATTTTCCTTGTTCTTTCAAGGCCAATCCTAGATTGTTGTAAGTTTCGGCGTTATTGGGATTGAAAGCCAATGCTTGACGGCAAGCGGTAGCGGCTTCCTTATGTTTCTTAATCGCCAACAAAGCTCCTCCTAAATTTGAATAATAGGTCGCCGATTTAGGATTTCTTTTGATGGCTTTTTTAAGAAATTGAACCGCTTCTTGATGTTTGCCTTGCTGAGAAAAGAGTACACCTAATAAATGTAAAGCATCAGCATGGTGACCATCTTGAGCTAGAATTTGACGATATAAAGATTCAGCTTGCGGTAAATGACCTGCTTGGTGATGTTGTACAGCTTGGTTAATCAGTTGTGCTATAGTGTTCATAATTATTAATTGGAGGATCCAACAAATAGTATTTCTAAAAATTCATCAGTAGATTATTTAAATTTCAAATATTTGCTAAATTCTTAACTTTAAGGAAATATACTATTAATATTATTGATTTTTTAATTATCTTTCATGATTATTGAGTTTAATACTCAACCTTTTGGCGAAGGTATTAGCATATAGAACAGTTGATTTTTTACAACAATTTTCCTTATGCAACTGATAACTGATAACTGATAATTGATAATTGATAATTGATAATTTTACTTTATATGAATTATCTTAAACGTCAAGCATTAGGGACTTGAAAAAAAATAATGTACCCGGGTAAAAACCTTCTAGGTTTTAAAAACTTCGAAGGTTTTACAAATAGCCGGTATATTATTTATTGTGAGGGCCCTTACTGAATCAATGCCATTTTTCCTGTTAATGAGGATATAGATATTGTATGAGTATAGTTAATGTTCATAATGAATGGGATCCACTAGAGGAAATTATTGTTGGTACAGCTATTAATGCTCGGTTGCCAAAACCGGATATTAGCGTACATGCCATAGATTTTCCGGAACTTGAAAAACTGGAAGATATTCCTTTCGGTGCTTTTCCTTCTCATGTCATTAATGAAACCGAAGAAGATTTGCAAACGTTTATAGAAACTTTGCAAAAACTTGGGGTTAAAGTTCGTCGCCCCGAAGTAGTCGATCATGCTAAAGTTTTTAAGACAACTGATTGGGAGACAGACGGTTTATACAATTATTGTCCAAGGGACATTATTTTAGCCATTGGAGATATGATAATAGAAGCTCCTTCTCCCTTGCGTTCACGTTTTTTGGAGGCTTTTGCCTATAAGAAAATATTTATTGACTATTTGCGATCAGGTAGTCGTTGGATTTCCACTCCCAAACCACAATTATTAGATGACTGTTATGGGACCCCCAATGGTTTTGAAATTTGTTTGAAAAATGAAGAACCGCTTTTTGATGCTGCAAATATTTTAAGAATAGGCAAAGATATCCTCTATCTCATCTCCAATTCTGGCAACGAACTCGGTGCTCAATGGTTGCAATCCACCTTGGGAAGTGAGTATCGGGTACATACTTCTTATAATGTGTATAATCACAAACACATTGATACAACGTTTACCTTTCTTCGTCCCGGTTTGGTGATTGTCAATCCACAACGAGTCAATTCTCAAAATATGCCGCCTTTGATAAAAAATTGGGACAAAATATGGTGTCCTGAAATGATTGATGTGGGCTATGTAGGAAAAATGGCGTTATCTACTACTTGGATTGGTATGAATTTCATAATGGTTAATCCAAATCTTGCTATCGTGGAAAAAAGGCAAATTCACCTTATTAAAGCACTTGAAAAACATAAGATAGAAGTTATTCCATTGCAATTGCGTCATCCTCGAACACTCGGGGGCGGATTCCATTGTGCGACAATTGATGTTCGTAGAAAGGGAAAATTGGAAGATTATTCTTAGGTTTAAAAAATTTGGTAGTGCTGATAGTTGTTTAGCACTACCAAAAATAGATATCCAGTGGCTTATGTTATTCTCCTAACCTTTTTATCAATATTTTCTTTTTTATTTAGCTATAATGTTGTAATATATACTAATATGTTAATAGAAGCTGGAATTTTACTTGCTGCTTATAGTGGGATAAGGCTGTTTGAAAAATTTCGTGATAAGCCCACCAAAAAAGTTGTTATTATCCAACCGGACAGAAAACTTCAACTTTCTGTGCTAGAAAAATCCGTGGATAATGCTAATAAAAAATTGGTTCCTGACAAAACCGATAAGCAAATCGAACATCAATTAAAAACCAGCTATGTTTCGTTGGGTGTATCAACCATAAGGCAATTTTTTTATTCATCCCCACTGGTAGTATTTTTAAATCTTGGTCTCTATATGTACAACTCTGTACCATATATGAAAGAATCCGAAAAAACGCTGTTGAAGGAACAAAAACTCAGTGGGCAAATGATTGATACGATACTCATCATTGTTGCTATCGCTACTAACCAATATTTTGCCGCTAGTATTATTGAGATGACTTATTATCTTTCCGGTAAAATTAAAGCCAAAACCCAAGACAAATCTAAAGACATGCTCATTAATGTCTTTGAACAACAGCCTCGTCATGTATGGGTTTTAAAGGACAATGTTGAAGTTGAAGTGCCATTAGAAGCTGTGCATATCAATGATATTGTGGTGGTAAACACCGGTGAAGTGGTTCCTATTGATGGTACTATCATAGAAGGCATGGCAAGTATTGACCAACATGCATTAACGGGAGAATCACAGCCTGCTGAAAAGAGCGTGGGCGATCAAGTGTTTGCGGCTACAACTATTATGACTGGTAGAATCCATGTTCAGATTGAAAAAGCCGGCATTGATACGACGATTGCTCAAATTGGGCAAATTTTGAATCGTACCACGGACTTCAAAACCACCACACAGTTGAAGGCTGAACAATGGGCTGATAAATCCGCTTGGCCGATGTTGGGTATAACCGGTTTAGCTTTATTGGCAGTCGGTCCGGTCGGTGCCACTGCGACTCTCAATACCAATTTTGGCTACCGTATAAAACTTAGCGGGCCACTTGGCACACTCAATTATCTTAATTTAGCTTCCTATCATAGGATTCTTATTAAAGATGGACGCTCCCTTGAATTGTTGACGGGGATAGATACGATCCTATTTGATAAAACCGGTACTTTGACTCAAGAACAACCTGAAGTCGGTAAAATCACTATTTGTAATGGCTACAAAGCAGATGATATTTTAGCATACGCGGCGGCAGCAGAACGTAAATTGGCCCATCCAATTGCCAAGGCTATCGTCCAAAAAGCCAAGAATTCCAATTTAATTTTACCTGATATAGCCGATTCCAACTATCAAATCGGCTATGGTATCACGGTGAATATCAAGAACCGAGTTATCAAAGTGGGTAGTCTTCGTTTTATGACTATGGAAGGCATGACCATTCCAGAAACCATAGAACAAGCGATGGTCCATAGCCATGCCCAAGGTCATTCTTTGGTGATGGTTGCTATTAATAATAAAATAGAGGGGGCGATTGAAATACAACCGGCACTACGTCCAGAAATAAAAGGTATTATCAGTGGGTTACGCCAACGTGGTATTAAATATCTTGCTATCGTATCAGGTGATCATAAACACCCCACAAAAAAATTGGCCGAAGAACTGGGTATGGATAATTATTTTTATGATATTCTGCCCGAAGATAAAGCCAAAATTGTCGAAAACCTCCAACAAGAAGGCAAATCGGTTTGCTTTATTGGAGATGGTGTCAATGATGCGGTTGCCATGAAAAAAGCCAATGTTTCTATTTCCATACGTGGGGCTACCTCCATTGCCACTGATTTGGCACAAGTGGTTTTCATGGATGGCAGTCTATCCCATCTATGTAAGCTATTTGATATTGCCAATGGTTTGGATAGACAATTGCGAAAAAGTCTTATTATTAGTCTTATACCCTTACCAATCAACTTTATTGGTATCTTTTTTTTACATTTTGGCATTCTTTCTACAATTGTTATCAATCAAACGAGTTTTTGGAGTGGTATAGGAGATGCTATGCTTCCCTTGAAAAAGATTGAGAATGATAAAAGTAATTAGCTTTGGAAAAATAATTATTGGACTCCAAACTACAAAGCTAAAGCTTTGGACTCCAAACTACATAAAACTTTGGATTCCAAACCACCAAAGCTAAAGCTTTGGACTCCAAACCACAAAGCTAAAGCTTTGGACTCCAAACCACAAAGCTAAAGCTTTGGACTCCTCCTGGTACTTTGGAGTCCAAAGCTTTAGCTTTGGAAAAATCAAAACAAAATGTCTATTCATGAATGTCATCTTATTGAATTGCCCAAAATTCATAATCCATTAGGCAATTTAACTTTTATTGAAAATAATCAACATATTCCCTTTGAAATTCAACGAGTCTATTATTTATATGATGTGCCGGGCGGTGCCACCAGAGGGGGACATGCACATAAAGCATTACAGCAATTAATTGTTGCGATGTCAGGGAGTTTCGACATCATACTTGACGATGGCAAAGATAAAAAACGATATCATCTTAATCGTTCTTATTATGGACTCTATATTTGTCCCATGATTTGGCGAGAATTGGATAATTTTTCATCCGGTTCAGTTTGTATGGTATTAGCTTCAAACTTTTATGAGGAATCAGATTATTATCGTGATTATAATGAATTTTTAATGGCATCAACACTGGGCTGATTCAATTTACTCATTACCAATTACCCATTACCAATTACCGAGAAAAATTTAACGATGATAAGTTCACTTGCTGTTATTAATACTCAACAAATTGGAAAGGAAGTCATTATTCATCCTTTTGCCGTTATTCACGATAAGGTCAAAATTGGCAATCAGGTCATTATTCATCCACACGTTGTGATTGAATCCGGTGTCACAATCGGTGATCACACAGAAATCTTTCCAGGAGCCTATCTTGGTAAGGAACCAAAAGGGGTAGGCACGACAATAAGAGAACCTGAATTTACTCAACAACTTATTATTGGTGAAAATTGCTCCATCGGGCCAAACGTTGTTATTTATTATGATGTGACAATAAATAATCATTGTCTCATTGGAGATGGTGCTTCAATTAGAGAAAAGGTGAGAATAGGAGAAAAATGTATTATTGGAAGGGGAGTGATGGTTAACTATAATGTCAAAATAGGAAATAGAACCAAAATTATGGATTTAGCTAATATTACCGGCAATTGCCAAATTGGAAATGATGTATTTATTAGTATGCACGTTTCAACAGCCAATGATAATTCAATCGGTGCATTAGGATACGATGAAGCCAATCAACAAGGACCAAAAATTAATAATGGTGCCAAAATTGGCGTTGGAGCCACTTTATTACCTAACCTAGAAATTGGAGAAAATGCAATTGTAGCAGCGGGTGCCGTTGTCACTAAGAATGTAGCAGCCTGCACAATGGTAGCCGGGATGCCAGCTAGATTTGTAAAGAATTTGCCTAATTAAGTCATTTTCAAAATCAACTGGTAATATTTCCAAAGCTAAAGCTTTGGACTCCAGAAATCGCGTGACTTGGAATCCTAAAGCTTTAGCTTTGGTTTTTTTGAGAACGTCCAAAGCTTTTATGGTAATCTCTAAAAAATCTCCCTAAATATTCCCTACCCCATCCTTTAATCCCAATAAAGGAATAGGGGAATCCATTTAGGACTAAAAATGGTATGGAAATAATTTTTTTTTTAATTTTTCTAAATATACTCTATTTCTAAAAATATTTTAAACACAATTTAAGGTATTATTAAATTGTGTTTAAAACTAAGGAATGATAATTTAATCAAAAACTTGAATCTCAAAATCGGCAGGTTTTTTAAATCTGGAATTGGTTAAATTAAGACTAGCATCAATGATTATTAAATGGTATCATTATGCCTCCTTATTTAAGATGAATTGATAATTTGATAAGGAGTATCCCTATATTTTAAAACCTTATGTTCAATCATGTTCTGGATTTCTTTAAGATAGCTTTGGAATCCAACTTATGAGCTTTGCGAGAGAAAAATCCTACCTTCTTGGGAGTTTCCCCTTTTGAAAAAGAGGAAATTGGGGGGATTTTTAAAAAAATTTCCCTTATTAATTCAACATAGATATCAAGTTTGGCACCAGATCATTACCTAATGTGTAACTGTTGTTTTGAAAAGAATACTAAGGAGTCAGGATTTAATAATACCCGAAACTTGAATGTCCAAACCTGCCAGGTTTTTAAAACCTGGCAGGTTTAAGTTCGGTTTTTATTGAATCCTAATTCCTAAACGCTCACGTTTTAGATTCCATTCGCTTGAGTTTGGAGTCCAAGGCTTTCGCGTAAAAAATGAATATAGATATAAATCTTGCACATTTGAGTATGATAATTGATAATTGATAATTGATAATTGATAACTTAATTGGAGGTGTGAATATGTTTGGCGAAATACACGATATTCCTCATGAATTTCCTCAGTACCAAGATGCTATTCAGAGATTGACTCATAGCAATCAAGATTTCCAACGCGTTTACACGGAGTATCATGTGTTGGACAATGAAATCCGTGACATTGAGCAGAATGTTGAGCCGGTGTCAGATATTTATTTTGAAAAGCTAAAGAAAAAGCGGGTGATTTTGAAAGATCAGATTTATGCAACGCTCCAATCGTTGCAAGCTTAATCTGAGTTTCAAGGCACCCGCTTTTTTTTTATGCCGGTTTTTCTGATTTAACAATTCTATAGCACTTATCACTTGAATGGACCTAAAATGCAAGTGGTGGGCAACAAAAAGACGTTGCCCACCCTACAGATCACCTGTCATCAAAAGACTATCCACACAAGTGAATCTTGCTATAATCAATGGAACATAGGTGGATTCGCTAAAAAAGCGTATCCACCTTCATACAATTTCTATTATTCTCTTAAAAATTATCATTTTCTCAATTTTCCTTTTTCACTCATGAAAAAAGGCTTAGCTGTTATTCCGCCGACTCAATTATCAATACCAGCCTTATGGTTTGTCTTTTGTCAGGACAAATTATTGGTTTTGGACCAAGACAAGACAAATATTCATCTCCCAATTTGGACCGATTTTATGGAATCTGGATTTATACCGGTTCGACAACACTATTTTGGTCATTTTTATGACTATCCTTGTTATACTGTTGAAGTCCTCCCCACGATTTCTCCTCCTCCTGGTATGAATTTTCAAGGTTTACGTGCGTTATTGCCTACATTATCTGAGAAATTATTTGCTCTTGCAGGATGTGCGCTACAAATTATTAATTGGGATAAAAATCATCAATTTTGTGGACGCTGTGGCGCAATTATGCAATCCAACCCAGAGGCTCGTTCAAAACGTTGTTTTGATTGCGGATTAGTCAACTATCCTCGTATTGCGCCAGCGATGATCGTTTTAATGACGCGAGGTTCACAATTATTACTCTCGCGCGCGCCACATTTTAAACCGGGAGTGTATAGTGTTCAGGCGGGATTTGTTGAAGTCGGTGAAACTTTAGAAGAAACCGTTAGACGTGAAATCAGGGAAGAAGTGGGATTAGAAGTCAAAAATATTTGCTATTTTGGTAGTCAACCTTGGCCCTTTCCAAATTCTTTGATGATTGCATTTACTGCGGAATATGCGAGTGGTGAACTTTCTATTAATTATGATGAATTGGAAGATGCCAAATGGTATAATAAAAATGATTTACCACCTTTACCCCCTCCTCAAAGTATTGCACGGCGCATGATAGAAGCTTTTTTAGGTCAAAAATAAATTTTGGACTCCAAATGACTATAGACATCCATTATTGATGTGTTTTTCATTCATCATTCATCATTCATCATTCATCATTCATTCTATAATATGGCATTAACAAAATTAAATATCCGTAATCTTCGTAGTCTTGCCCATCACTTAAATCCTCTTATTCTCATTGGCGAAAAAGGTATTACTGACAATCTGCTTGCACAATTAGATTGCGTTTTAGAAGATCATGAATTAATTAAAATTCGTATTGCAGCAGATAAAGCAGAAAGACATAAAATAACTGAAGAACTTTGTCAGACCAGTCGTGCTGAATTAGTACAAATTATTGGTCGTGTTAGCATTTTATATCGAAAAAGCCAAAAGAAAAAGAAACCGGAAGAACGATTAAGATTTTAATAGAGTTGTCCAAAAATTAAAAATTTTTAGAGGTTTAGGGTGGCGTTAATTGCTAATTGTTAATGAAAAAAGCATCAACAACTTATTGTTTTTGATGAATGGATACTGCACACGGGCACAACTTAAACTGTTATGTAGGGTGGGCAAAGTCTTTTTCTTGCCCACCAACCTCATTAGAAAAGTTTTTCAGGCAAAAATTTCGCTCTGCGAAACTTTTGCCTGAAAGTTTGTTCCCTCGTTTTAGTAGAACAAAAACAGGTAGTTTCTACAAAGCAAGGTCAAGTATTAAAAATCAATTAAGTTACAATAACTTGGATGAATGGTAGGGGGCCGGTAAGCGGGCACTATAATCTTGAAGAGTGCTAATATCGAGCCGCCCACTTGCCCACCATATCAATATCCTCATCAATTTGTAGGGACTACTCAAACGGGATCATTTTTTGATCCAACAAAAACCCTGATTTTCACCACCCCACCCGAAACCCAAAAAATGGACTGAATTTAGAGATTATTAGAGGTCAATTTTGCCGATAAATATTCACGGTTCAGGCGAGCAATATGGCTGACTGGTATGCTTTTTGGACATTCAAAAGCACAAGCCCCAGTATTGGTACATGCACCAAAGCCTTCTTTGTCCATTTGGGCTATCATTTTTTCAACTCGTGATTGCCTTTCCACTTGTCCTTGCGGTAACAAAGCTAAATGTGATACCTTGGCTGCCACAAAAAGCATAGCAGAGGCATTTTTACAAGCAGCAACACAGGCACCACAGCCAATACAGTCCGCGGCTTCAAAAGCTTCTTTCACATTTTCATTGGGAATTGGAATAATATTAGCGTCTGGTGCTGAACCGGTATTGACAGAAATATAGCCTCCAGCCTGAATAATTCTATCAAAAGCTGATCGATCAACAACCAAATCTTTCAATACTGGAAATGGTTTTGCTCGCCAAGGTTCTACATAGATAGTATCGCCATCTTTAAAAGAACGCAGATGTAATTGACAAGAAGTTATCCCTTGTTCGGGCCCATGAGGTCGACCATTAATATAAAGACTACAGGCCCCACAAATACCTTCACGACAATCATGATCAAATGCGATTGGCTCTTCCCCTTTTTTTAGCAATTCTTCATTTAGAATGTCTAACATTTCAAGGAAAGAAAGTTCTGGAATAATCCCATCTAGAGTATAATCCATCATTTTGCCGGGCATTTCACGGCTCACTTGTCGCCAAATTTTAAGATTAATTTTCATAAGACTTTGATTTTGATGCTTGATGAATTTTGTCCAAAATGACTTTTGGACTTTTAAACCAATGATATTATTTTGTCAAAATTTATTGACGATGATTTTTTTAAAACTTTAATCACACCGGTTTTATTTTTATGAATATTATCCAAATATAGTTATCAACTATAAATCTCTAATTGAGAGTATTTTTAACGCTCTATAGTTTTTAGCAATAATTATTTATTTTGAAAACGATATTTGATGTCAATGATTAAAAAAATCTTTGTATTATCAATAGATTTACCATTCATTGAGATGAAATGGGTGAAGGTATTAATTATAACAATAATTTAGAAAAGTATTTTTAAACAATTTTTCTAATGACCATAAGAAATTCACAATAAGAAATTACAGTATAATGTCTGAAAACCAATCAGAAGACCAACCAAAAAAAGAGTCCGAAAGTCAATTAACCCAAATTCTCCTGCAAAAAAAGCAGGCTTGGCTTAAAGTCCGTGAAAAAACCTCACGCTTGGAACAGGAAAAGTGGGAAAAACGAGTCAGAGAACTCTATAATCAGATTAAAGAATGGCTAAATCCACTTCAAGAGGAAGAATTACTGGATTTTTCTGAACATAGTGAAGCAATACTTAATGGAGACGGAGAAGAAGAAAAAGTTATTACCTATTTTGCCATCAATTTTTTTAATGACAAAGCTATTGAATTTGAACCGATTGGTTTAAAGGTTGATGATGTTTATGGCAGAGTTGATATGAAATTGGATTCAGATAAGATAATGATTGTCATAAAACACAAAGACAGTGATTGGAAATTAGTGCGCTCAAATAACCCGCAAAACCCTCCAGTTTACGAGGAATTTGACCAAAAAAACTTTGAGCAACTTGTGACGGAATTTGTTCAATATTTTGATGACCAATTAGAGGATTAAAAAATACTGGGCTTTTCCCTATTTTTATAGGGGGAAGGGGACAGGGGGAAGGATGATGGTCATTTAGGGAAGAGATTTGGCATTAAAACCGCTTCATAAGATACTTGTCCCTCTCTCCTGCCTTCCCCCTATCCCCTAGGGTTGATTAGGAGCTTTTTTGGAGGTGTATTTTTCATGCCATTTTGATGTTTACGATCTCTCCCTCCCCCTAACCCCCTCCCGCTGGGAGGGGGGACCGCTCAGTGGTATTTTCCTATTTTAGGATAAAAACGATAAATAATTGTATTATTTATTCTTTTAGCTAATAGATAATAAAATTCCACCGAGCGGTTCCCCCTCCCAGCGGGAGGGGGTTAGGGGGAGGGAGAAATTGTGAACATCAAAAGTACATGAAAAAATGAACCTCTTTACACATCCAAATCAACACCCTACCCTATCCCCTATCTCCTAGAAGCAATCCCATTGAAGGACCCCCAATGCTGGGGTGGTGAAAATCAGGTTTTTTGTTGGGTTAAAAATTGATCCCGTTTTTGTTTCGTTCATCAAAAACAATTAGTTAGAGAAGTGTTTTTCATTAACAATTAACAATTAACAATTAACAATTTGCACCAGCCCACCCCAGTGCCTATCTGCTGCTTTTCCAAAATAAATTTTGGACTCCAAAAGTTGCATTATTGCGAAGTCCAAAATTTATTTTGGATGTAATCTGACATTGTCAAATTAATGATAATCATAAAATTGGCAAAATAAGCTTTTCTTATCTTGCATCTGGTATTATACCTGCTATGATATTTAATATGACTCATGTCATTTTTTTAGGCGTTTTTTTATTTTAATTAAGGAGAAACTGAGAATGTTACTGAGCAAATCTCAATTGAAACATCCACCGGTGGATAGTCCACCATTCATCAAAAGAGGCAAAAAAGCCCTTTACGGCTCTGCCTCAATGATGTTGGTATTTATGGTCAGTGCAGCCCCTTATGCGCAAGCACAAAATGAAGATAGCCAGGGAACGATACAATTCACTGAAGGAAAGTATGAAGTCCCTGAAATGAGTGGTAAAGCTGTCCTTTGTGTCGAACGTCGCGGTGGTGATTTAGGTGACGTAATGGTTATGTACGGCACTACCAGTGGTAGTGCTAATGCTGGATCAGATTATATGCCCACAATGGGACATATTATGTGGGCTAATGGCGATGATAGCACTAAGCCTGTTGTGATCCACATCAAAAAGGACCCGGCTGTAGAGAAGAACAAGGAATCCTTCTATGTGACGTTGTTAGATGTTCCGCAGATGAATGCTCAAGATGGTGCACCTCCACAAGATGGTGCCCCTAAAGATGGTGTACCTCCACAAGATGGTATGATGCCAGGCGATATGGCGCAATACTGCATGCCTAAAGACGGTACTATGCCACCACCGCCAGTTGCACCTGATGGTGATATGATGGATGACATGGGCAACCCTGCCACTGTTTACTTTGGGGGCCGTTTCCAGGCAGAAGTCAAGATTGTGGATAACAAGGAGCCACCACCACCTCCAGTTGAGGCACTTCCACCAGGTCAACCAGGTCAACCAGGACAACCAGGACCAGGTCAACCAGGACAAGATGGTCAACCAGGACAAGGTGGTCCAGACACGTCACCATCAGGTGATGATGGGCCCTCAACGATGACACCAGGTGAGCCACCAGTGGGAAGTGATGGTGAACAGGTAGAATTGGCCCCTAATAGCCAAGCATTCACTAACATCTTTAGTAGTCTCACGCAAACGGTTGTCGTCACGGTTAATGTGGATGTCAATGGAGTGCGACAGGTGACGCAAACAGTGGTTACCAAACAGACGATTGGTGTTAGCAAGAAATTAAGCGTTTTTAACGCGAGAATCAAGTTCAAAAGTAGAACCCGTAGTGATGATGATGGATTCACTGAGGAAGAAGTTAATGCTTTCTTTGATCTGGTTGAATCTCAGTTCCCAACTATTGAAATTGACAGAGAGCAAGTCATAGAAGAAGGCGTGGATGTAGGTTCATTAGGTGAGATATTGCTCCCAACTACATCAGGTTCTTGGGTAAGTATTAACCCTCTTACCATTGCGCCGGCTATAGCAACTTCTCTTGCAGAAACAATAGTGGCTAATACTGGTGCTGAGTTAGTCATTAATGAAGATGGAACGGTAACATACTTAGAAAATGGCTCATCCATTACCGTAACTCCAAATGTTGAAGTTACCCCAAGTCATGTCGATTTTAATGCGACAATTGATGGTGATACCATTGTGGTAGAAGGTGGTACTCTAAGCCAAGTCTTTCATTTGCAGTAAGCAATAAAGATAATGGTTACTTATCAATGAGAAATGAATCAATAAAATAGTAATGTCATTCTTTACTATTCATACGATTGGTAATTTCTCAATTAATAAGGCGGGATGATAAATCCCGCCTTTTTTTTTGGTTCTTACAAATAGTATTTCTTTAAGAAATGCTATTTGTTGGTCGTGCGTAAATTATTTTCTGCTATGTCCCTTACCTTGGATAGTAACTCCAAGGCATAAATTGTTGCACGCCACCCATGACCGGTGAGATGGTACTTGACATATCATTCATGTCGCGTGTCATGTGACGCATTCCGCGATCCATTGAAACAGTAGCATGTCGCATAAAATACACATCACCTGACATCAAGTGCATATCTGTTGACATTTGTTGCATGTCTGTACTCATCTTGACGATTTTGCCTGACATTGTTTGCATATCGCTACTCATCGTTGACATATCGCCAGACATTTGTTGCATATCTCCACTCATCGTATTCATATTGATTGACATCTTGTGCATATCAGTAGTCATGTGCCCCATATTTGAAGACATACTTCCTACTTCTTCTGTCATAATCACAACGTGAGTCGTCATCTGGTGCATATCTTCAACCATTTGGAAGAACCAGCTAAACATTAAAAACATGAGCATTGCAATCACTAAACCCATCGGTATTGCAATGATGGTTAATCTTTTATTGGTTTGCCGATGTAATTCAATTTCTCGTTGTCGAATAATTTCCCGTTCATCATTGTCTACATGAATTTCTTTAAGTGTATCCTGTATACCAGCAAAGGTTTTTCCCATTTCTTCAAGTTGTTGCTTTTGATTGGTATCAATCGCCTTCATCGTCGCATCTAAACCGGCAAAGGTATGATTTAAACTGGTCAATAAATGGGTAAGCACTTGTTCATGGTTATGAGTTTGCGTATTATTTTCGATCGTTTTTTCAGTCATGTTTGTGATATTTTTTGCCAAGCTTTTAGAGTCCAAAGTGAAGCTTTGTTTTTAGCGCAAAGCTTCGCTTTGAACTCCAGCGCACCCCACTATATATTAGACATCTTTCCTAAATAACATTAATTCATTAAAATTCAATGATTTATAAAAAATCGCAATATTTCATAAATAATTGATTTTAAAATATAATTCGATTTAATAGGAAAGATGTCTATTACCTTTATTTCGTCAAGCCCATAAACAACGCCGGCAATTTTTCCGGTAATCGTTGCACATGATCGACAACGGTATAGCCATTCATACCAAAAATTCGTGACACATAGTCATCGGCATGAGGATCAAGAGTGAGGCAATAAGTCACAATGCCTTTTTTGCTTAATTCGTCCACCGCTTTTTTAGTATCTTGACGTAGATATTGCGGATCGCGGACATCAATATCCGCCGGTTCGCCATCACTCACTAAAAGCAAAAGTTTTTTGCGCTGTGGACGTTTGTTCAGATATTCGGCGGCGTGACGCATTGCTCCACCCATGCGAGTCGATAAGCCACCGTGCATACCCGCTAAACGCGCTTTCACATCATCATTGTAGGGCTGTTCAAAATCTTTAAAGCGGTAATATTGCACATCATGTCGTCCATCTGATGCAAAGCCATGAATCGCAAACGGATCGCCAATGCCATCAATGGCCCAGCTCAGTAAGGTAGTGGCTTCGCGTGCGAGTTGAATTACCGTTTTTTCAGAATCGCCTAGCGTTTCATTCGTCGATTCCGATAAATCTAACAGAACTAAGGTCGCTAAATCACGCGTTTTGCGAATATGACGAATATTAATCCGCGTGTCTGGCATGTAGCCCATGCGAATGTCAATCATGGATCGAATCGCGGCATCCAAATCAATATCATCACCTTCCTCTTGGCGACGCAGACGAACTACACCTTGCGGTTGCATGGCATCAATGATGTGACGAATGCGACCAGCTAACGGTTTATAGTCATCTAAGACTTGATCAATGATACCGATTTCGCCTTTGGGCATTCTTTTTTCTAACACGGTGACCCAATCTGGGCGAGACAGTTGAATTTGATAATCCCATTCTGGATAATGATAAGGTTCGCTGATGGGTTCTTTGCCTTCCAATTGGTTGATGCTGACACCGGGGGGATCACTATCGCGGAAAAACTCGGTTTCCAGTACCCAAATTTCTTGAGCATCATCGCCCGCCAATTCACAATCCAATTCATCCACCATTTCCATGACTGACACTTTGCGCCGAATTTGGTGGCGAGAAGCGGCAAGGTAATCAATTTCTTGGTCCCAAACGTTGTCTTGAAAGGCCCAAATAAAACGGTTGTCATCCCGATAGACAATGGTGAATTGTTTTTCTAGCTGATAAGCGTTGGGAATGTTTTGTATGGTAGCCAACTTGTTATAAAACTCTACGCCTAAATCCCAACTCATTTGATTCTTTTCTAAATCGGTTTCGGCACGAGTACGGAAAGCGGTGATGGCTTCTTGTACCCATTCGTTGTCATCTTGATAGTTAGGATCAAGCATGCCACGCGCCGCTCTTTCGATTAAGCCACCGAGATTATCGCTAGTTTCGATGGGAAAGAGGTTGAGCCAAAGTTGACGTAAGCCTGGAAATTCTTGAATGGCTAGGCTTTCAATCCGTGCATCTTCAAATAAGGCGATAAACGTCATTTGTATCGGCGTAAGGGCTTCTGCCGATAAGCGTTCTTGTGTATACACGATATGCGCTGCTACATGAGCAACCGTTGCTCGGTAAATTTCACTACCGGCAATACCGTTGAAATCATCATAGGCATCCGGCACATGAATGATGTTGTGTTCGATATAAGGGCGCAAACCTTCTCGCGTTTCAAAATCGCCAGCAGTGGGACGGATAAAAAAATCACGCCCCCAAAAGGCACGTAAATAGAAATTCAAACGACGGTGGGTATCGACAAATAAAGTGCCACGTCGTTCTTGTTGTAAGACGGCTAAAGCGTCGGCAGTTTTTAAATCAAAATAGTCTTGTAGTGTGTTGAGATCGCGATTATGGGCTTGTGCGCCCCACATTGCCCAGCGGCGTAAGCCGCCTAAGGTGAGTTGCCCAAGCAGAATGTCAAGGCGATTTAACATGGGACGTAAACCACGCGCCGCTTTTGCTGATATATGATGAATAAAAGTTAGATAGTCCCGTAATAATTCTGCATCACCCAATCGCCGTGCCGCGATAGGAAGGGTGGAAAATAACAAACTAATCACGGAACCGCTGGTCATAGAAGACAATTTAAAGGCAGCAGCAATTGTATCGCCGATGATATCCTCACCGACTTCTTTGACAACAACGGGCATTTCTTGTAAATAGGAAATAACGACATCGGTGCCACGCCCTAATTCGCTTAATGCACGCGCCCCTTCTAAATAATTACGCAATCCAGTTGGGGACATAACATGTGCGGCTTCAACAAAGCTCGCTTCTAGGGTATCGTGGACTTCAGGGGAAATTTGTTCGAGGAGTTCTCGATAATCTTCTAATTTTACGCTCATAATGGTGGCCTAATGTTGAACAAAATCACACCAAAGCTAAAGCTTTGGACTCCAAAAACACCAAAGCTAAAGCTTTGGACTCCAAAACACCAAAGCTAAAGCTTTGGACTCCAAAACACCAAAGCTAAAGCTTTGGACTCCAGTCCGAGCTTTTGGAGTCCAAAGCTTTAGCTTTGGATATTTCTCGTTCCAACGCTCTGGCGTTGGAATGTCTATCGTGACGCTCTTGCGTTACTCATTTTAACAAAGTTTATCAGGATCAATACCCTGTTCTCTCAGTAATTGAGCTAATCGTTCAGCGCGTTGGCGTTCTTGCTCAGCGCGTTTGGCATTAGCGAGGGCCCGTTGTTTTTCCGCTTCTAATTGTTCCGGGTGGTTTGCTATCCAATCCGATTCGTTATACCAACGTAGCCATTTATGCACAATATCATAATAATTTCCTGACCATAATCCTAAACCGAGTTTAAGATTGGGTAGCCACAGTCGGTTATCCAGTAAAGTTAATTCACGATAGCGTCCTTTATCAAGTTCAAACGCTCGAAATTCAGAAAGTTCACGACCAAAAATAACATAATAAGGAATTTTGAGGATTTGTTCATAAACTTCCCATTTAGTAGGTGGTTGTTTAATATCTCGCAAAGTTTTCCCTAAATCTTCATTTTCGGTGCTGTCTGATAGCAGTTCAACAACGATATAAGGAGCGACTTTTTCATCCCAAACGACATAACTTAACCGCATATCCCGTTTTTGGCCGTAAACGGGCCCAACACCTAATACGGCAAACCAATCGGGCCGTTTATAGCGGTTGAGATAGTTTTCGTCATAGTATAAATAGATATCCGAGGCCACATAAATTTGGTCCGGTGAATAGTCCGGTGGACGAAAGGTTTCACGCAGCAGTTGCGGTTGGTAATAGTGAAATTCATCTGGCAAACCTGGTTCGTTTGGCTCTTCACTGGGTAAGTCGTACATAGTGGGTAACGTTTTTTGGGGAAAAAACGGTGGTTTGCTTGGCGGTTGATAATTTTTTTCTAATAGCGCGTATGCTGGCATAATGAATTCTCCTATTTGATTCCAAAGCTAAAGCTTTGGGCTAGGTTTTTGATACATTTTAATTAAAATTTATTTTGACATCAAAAATTTTTTTGCTGTGAGTTGTTTTATACTTCTCCAGAAAAGTTTTATTCCTGGTAAAAACCTGCCAGGTTTTAAAAACCTGGCAGGTTTAGCAAAAATCTAACTTGAACTTAACTTTGGACTTCAAATCCCTTCACCGCTATAAATAAATTTTAGGTTAAAAATTCCCTGATTGGACTCTAAAATTTATTTTTAAAATAGCCATCTTGATACATTCTTTTAAAAAAGTTGCCTAAAAATTATTTTTTTGAACTGACCAGTTGGTCTATTTTTTATTAATCTGTTATCATACGCCCTTGTTTAAAACGATGTAGGAGACTAAGTGAGTACAACAAATGATTGCTATTCATGAGGCTGAGGCTAGAGTGCAGGGGAATAGGAATCCTTATTATTGATTTTGTAACATAATCAAACTGTCTATTTGATGTTTAGATAGTTGACTTGAATGGGAAATTGGGGTAAATTAGTTTAATTAATCGCTGCACCTAACTATTGCAGATAAGCTTAATGTTAGGCATCATACAGATGTATCAAATAATAGAAGGAAAAAATAGAATGAAATATATATACCTTATTTTGAATTGGTTTTTTGGTGTTCTTTTCATGCTAGTGGGGGTTGCTTCTTTAGTTGAATCCCCTTTAGGTGGTCTTTGCATGATTGTAATAGCAGTTTTTTTGCTTCCACCAGTAAGAAACTTTGTCTATTCAAAAACAAACAAAACACTTTCTGTAAAGGCTAGAGCCATTTCAGTATTTGTCTTGTTTATAGCATATGGTGTTTTTGTGGGGCAGTCCCAAGATAAGAAAGCACAAGAGTTAGCAGCACAGCAAGAGCAAGAGCAAGTTCAAGAAAAAAGTGAAAAAGCTGCTCGGATTCGCCAAGAAAAAATTGATTATTTTAATGCCAATAGAGAACAAATTATTTTAGATGTAAAAGCGTCTCTTACTGCTAAAGAATATCAATCGGTATTGTCACAATCTGCTAAGTATCTTGTGACTGATGATAAAGAACTTACTCAAATATATACCTCTGCAAAAACAGAACTTATTAAAATAAAGCAAGCTGAACTTGCCGAAAAGAAACGACTTGCTGAGATTGAAAGGGTTAAAATAGCTGAGATAAAAAAAGCTGAACTTGCTGAAAAGAAACGACTTGCTGAGATTGAAAAAGCAGAAAACACAAAAATTTTACTTGCCGAATTGAAAAAAGTTCCTGTTGAACAGTATGAGAAAAACCTAAATTTATACCAGCAACTTGTGGTCATAAACCCCAATAATCAAGATTACAAGAAAAAGCATAATTATTACCAAAATAAGATTACTGAACAGCAAGAAAAAGATTCAGAAAAATCAACCCCTAAAAGAAATGAAATACAAGAAAAAGAGGAAGTCGTTTCAACACTTTCATTTAGGGAAATAAGAAAAAACATGAAAAAGATGACCGACGTACAATTTGAAGAGTATGCAAAATCACTCAAAGGAAAACGTATTAGGTGGAAAGGATACGTTGAAGATGTTAAAGAAAAATTTTTCGGTGGTTACAAAGTGTTGGTTGATATGGATAACCCAAATGAGCCAATAAGTATACAAGATATAACTTTTGATGTCTCTAAGGAACAAGCTATATCACTAACGAAAGATGACAAAATTGAGTTTGAAGGTACAATATCATCAGTCTTAAGTATATTGACTTCACTTCAAGTATCTTTGGATAAAGCAAATGTAGTAAAGTAGCACGCAAGTTGGGCTGACGAAAGAAAAAAAAGAAAGAAAAAAAAGGGGTCAGGCTCGAATTAAAAAATAATTGGGGTCAGAGTAAAATTGATTCTAACTAAGCCTTGCAGCTCGCTAAGCCTTGCAGCTCGCGTAGGGTAAGCGAAGCATCATACACCAAAAAAACACCATAAAATCGTGGTAAAAATTATGAATGGTGCATGACGCTATCGCTTATGCAAATGACCATTTATCAATTAAACATATACGGCTTACGAGTTTTTGATGCCACTCGTTTTGAGCCAAATTGGGTTATGAATGCGATAGAGGGTTTATTTCAAGTTCGGTATGCTTGTCAAGCCAGTTGGTACAGCGGTGCAAAAGATTTGGATTGGATACCAGCCAATATCGTTGGTGCCATTGAATATTGTACCTATCCAGACAAAATTCCAGAAGTTGTTAATCATCTGCGTGCTGTCGCTGACAATTTAGCTTGTACCGGTGGTATGGAATCTTGTCAATAAATCAGTCTCGGTAAAAACCTTCGAGGTTTTTTAAACCTCGAAGGCTTCAAATTCAAAGCCCCTTAGCTTTATGCTAAGGGGCTTTTTTTTTCATTGAAATGACACAAAAAAGCCTCAAGGTGACAATCACCGCGAGGCTGTGGAGTGACACGGGGCAGCGTATGACCACATATAGCAATTCCTGATTGAATAAAATACGTTTAATCTCCTTCAGTTTATTGATAATTCATGTATTAAACGCTATAACGCGGTAACGCATTAAACGCAAAAACGCTATACCACATACAATTGATATTGCTTAAAATCGCACTATAATATAGATTCTACTTGTGTAGCAAAATTCTATCCTTTCCACACTTGCTGCGATTGTACTTTCGTTCTATCTGCCTCCTACATTTGCTAAAGTTATGAAACAAGTTGCCTCTTTACGTTATGGTGTTATCTTCAAAAAAGCTTTTTGTGTCCCGGAAATTTTCAAAGGATTTGTACGTGATTTTCTTAACGTCAAACTTGAAATTGATCAAGTAGAAACCGAAAAATCCTTTCCCTACCAAGTAGGACGTGTAGCTTCCCGTTTTGATTTATTTGCCGAAGATAAACAAAATCGCATTATCGTTGACATCCAACATGTTCGATATCCTGATCATTATGATCGATTTCTGCATTATCACTGCGCTGCTTCATTAGAACAAATCACCAACGCTTATAGTTACCGTCCTGATTTGAAGGTATTTACTATCGTGGTACTCACTTCTGGAGATAAACATAAAAAAGATGTTGCGGTGATTGATTTTGATCCCAAAGATTTAGCCGGTAATCCGTTGAGAGAAATTCCACATAAAATTCTCTTTGTTTGTCCCAAATATTTGAATGAAGAGACACCCAAACCTTATCAAGAATGGATGCGCGCCATCCAAGATAGTTTGGATGAACAAGTTGAGGAAAATGACTATACCGTGCCAGAAGTTCGTAAAATCTTTGATTACATTGAGAAAGACTTAATTTCTCCCGAAGAACGCGCCAAAATGTTTGACGAATATGGGGAAGATCAAGTCAAGCAACAGAAATTTGAGGAAGGTGTGAAAGAAGGTATGGTAAGACAACAACATAAGATCATTGAAGAAATGTTGCGTAAGGGTATGGAAATTAGCTTGATTAGTGAAATTACCCAATGGCCAGAGGAAGTGATTACTCAACTACAAACCCATCAATTGGACTAAAAATATCCAAAAAAAATTTTTTGCTGTTTTATGATGGTGGGCAAGCGGGCGGTAAGAATGTAGCCCATACAAAATATCGTATCGCCCGCTTACCCTAGGGTGTGCAGTATGAGCTTTTTTTAACCAGGATTTGTCATACTATTTTTAGGTTCACGATCTCTCCCTCCCCCTAACCCCCTCCCGCTGGGAGGGGGGACCGCGCGGCGGCATTTTGCTATTCTTTGGCAAAAACGATAAATGACTATATTATCTATTATTTTTTGGTATTAGCTCATAATAGGAAAATTCCACTGAGCGGTTCCCCCTCCCAGCGGGAGGGGGTTAGGGGGAGGGAGAGATCGTGAACACAAAAACAGCATGAAAAATATACCCTGAAAAAAGCTCAAACTGCACAGCCTACCGCTTACCCACCCTACATGACTTTTTTCTCATTGAAATGACACAAATAGCATTTCTTAAAGAAATACTATTTGTTAAACCATATTAGATGAATTAAATCATTTGCTTTCTAATGTTTCAACCCTTTCCCAATTTAAAGGGACACCGTTTTGCTGAAAATTTTCACAGCGTTTCAGATAAATCTGTGCGACTTTCTCGTCTGGATAAATCTGCAACATCTGTTTAAAACACAATTTTGCTTCACGGAATTCTTTATGGTGGTAATGAGCCAATCCACTTTCCAAATAACTCAAAGTGTTCAATTTTAATTCAATGAGATAAGGAGCATCACCGTCAAAAACTTCATAAATCGTTATCGGCTTTGCTTTTCCTTTGGCTATCACCCGATCCATAGTACGAATAGCGTATTGAGAACTATCTGTTAAACGAAAATAGGTGCTTTCTGAAATGAGTAATGCCGCACCATACATTTTAGTCATACCTTCAATGCGCGACGCTAAATTGACTGCATCTGAAATCACTGTGCCATCCATGCGATTTTCATCTCCAACCGTACCAAGCATTAATGGTCCAGTATTTAAGCCAATGCCGATGGCAATGGGGTTTAAACCTTTTTGTTGCCGATCTTGATTATACTCTCTTAGCCTTTTCAACATTGCAATTGACGCATTGACAGCATCATCTGCATTGGTAGGAAACAGAGCCATAATCGCATCACCAATATATTTATCAATAAAACCATGATATTGTTGAATAACAGGGGCCATTTGGCTCAAATAAGCATTAAGAAAATCAAAGTTATCTTGGGGAGTCATGACTTCTGATAGCGAAGTAAAACTGCGAATATCAGAAAATAAGATAGTCATTTCTTTAGCGACTTGATCCCCAAGTTGAATATCAATAATACTCTCTTTGTTCAATAAGCTGAGAAACTCACGCGGAACAAAACGACTTAAAGCCTTGTTGATGTGATTGAGTTGAAGATGGCTTTTTACTCTCGCTAACAATTCATATTTTGAGATGGGTTTCGTCAGGTAATCATTAGCGCCGACTTCTAATCCAGTCACTAAATCAGAAACCTGGTTTTTAGCGGTCAACATTAAAATCGGCAATTCATTAGCGGAAAAGCGTTCACGAATTTTCTGCGTCACTTCATAACCGGTCATTTGTGGCATCATCACATCTAATAAAATCACATCCGGTTTCAATCCATTTTCTATCAATTGCCACGCTTCTATACCAGAACTGGCTTGTATGATGGTGTAATTGAAGCGAGATAAGTGATTAATCAATACTTGAAGATTTATCGGTTCGTCATCAACAATTAAGATTTTAAATTGTCCTTCAAGACTCTCCAATGTGAAAACGCTGGTAGATTGTGATAAAGACTCTTCTAATAATGTTCTATTGAGCAATGATTCTAAAGAGAGTTGAACCTGTTGTGGTTCTTCTGAAATCGGCAAAGTAAAGTGAAATTGCGAGCCAGCATTCAAAGTAGATTCTACCCAAATTTGGCCCTGATGCAATTGCACTAATTGTTTTGTTACCGCTAAACCTAAGCCGGCACCAGCATATTGCCTCGCGGTTCCGCCATCAATTTGTTCAAAAGATACAAAAATCTGGTCTTGCTTGTCTTTTGGAATGCCAATACCAGTATCAGCCACAGTGATTTTTAAATAGTTGCTATTCATCTCTTGAGCGGATATTTCAATTTGGCCACTTTCAGTAAATTTAATGGCATTGCCAATGAGGTTATGTAAAATTTGTTGCAAGCGATTTTCGTCCGCTTGAGCAGGTGGTAATGTGGTTTGAATGGCATTGATTAATTTGACCGGCTTCTTAGCTACCATGGGTTGACTAAGCGTTAATACCACTTCAACAATTTCTCGCAAGCCAATTGGCTTTAATTGTAATGCAATCTCCTTATGTTTTAACCGAGAAAAATCAAGAATATCATTGATTAAAATGGAAAGTCGTTTACCACTGGTAGCAATCATGGCTAGATTTTTTTTAGCGGGTTCTGATAATTCGCCGGCAGCACCATCTATTAATGATTCAGCCAATCCAATAATTCCATTCAAAGGAGTCCGCAATTCATGGGAAGTATTGGCTAAAAATTCGTCTTTCAGTTTATCGACTTGTTGTAAGCGTTCATTGATGGCACGAATGCCTGCTAATTTTTGTTGTTGCCTGATAAATAAAGTGAGTATGCTACCAATAATGAGTATGATATAAAGTGTATAAGCCCACCAAGTTTGCCACCAAGGTGGCAAAATAATGAGTTTAATTGAAGTACCTTGCTCATTCCATAAGCCGTCATTATTGGAAGCTTTGACTTTGAAGCGATAGTCGCCTGGGTTTAAATTGGTATAAGTGGCAAATCGACGCTGACTATCAACATAAGTCCATTCTTTATCAAAACCTTCCATCATGTAGGCATACTGGTTTTTTTTCGCAGAACGATAATTCAAAGCAACAAATTTAAGACTGAAGACGGATTGTTCGTGAGATAAGGTTATTTGTTTGGCAAAATTGATGTGCTTTTGCAACGAAGAATTATCGCCAATGGGTACCGATTGGTTAAAGATTTGAAAGTCTGTCAATTTGACCGATGGTACATAAGAATTATCTGTCAGTTTTTCCGGGTAAAATACATTAAGACCATGATATCCTCCAAAAAATAGCTCTCCACTACGACTTTTGTAAGCAGAATGCCATAAAAATATATTACCTTGTAAACCATCTTGTTTATCATAATGTCTAAAAGTTTCAGTTTGCTGATCAAATTTCAACAATCCTTGATTGGTGCTAACCCACAGATAGCCTTGATTGTCTGGAACTATCCCAAAAATTGATTGACCTGTTAGCGTCGATTTATTGTGATAAACGGTAAATTTTTTCGTTGATTTATCAAACTTATTCAAACCATTGCTAGTTCCAATCCATAACATACCTGCACTATCTTCATAAAAGGTATAGATAAAATTGGCACTTAAACTATTGGTATGGTTTTTATTCGCTTTATAGTGAGTAAAGGTTTCATTCATCGGTTCAAATCGACTCATGCCTTGTCCTAGAGTTCCAATCCATACCATGCCGGTTGAATCAACATAAACGGCTATAGCCCTATCGGATACTAGACTATTCGGATTATTTTCGTCATGCCTATAATGCACAAAAGTTTGATTCACCGGATCAAATTTGTTTAATCCTCTTCTCATAGTAGCAATCCATATCATACCGGTCTTATCTATATCAAGATGAATGATTTGATTACTACTGAGGCTATTGGGATTATTTGGCTGATGTTGATAGTGGACAAAATGTTTGGTTATTGGATCAAATTGATTCAGTCCACTAGAGAGAGTGCCGATCCATAATTTTCCATGAGAATCAGCCTTGAGTGTCATAATGTCATTACTACTCAAACTATTCGGGTTATTTGCAGTTAGTTGGTAGTCAATAAAGGTGTTATTTGCTCTATCAAATTGATTCAATCCCCCGCCCCGGGTTCCAAGCCAAAGCACACCATTTTCATCCTCATAAATGCTACTGACTTGGTCATTTGTGAGACTATTTGGATTGCTCGGATTGTGCTGGATATGTGTGAATTGGTGGCTACCTGGATCATACTTATTGATTCCCTTGATGGTTGTAATCCATAATGTACCCATTTTATCTTGATTGATGTTAAAAATAACATTACCTAACAAACTATTTGGATTATCAAATTCCTCTTGATAATGGGTAAAGCTTTTTGTTACTGGATCAAATCGCTTTAAACCTCTATCTGTACCTATCCAAATAATCCCTTGGTTATCTTCATAAATACATCGATTATCATTAGTGGTTAAATTGTGAGGATTTGACGCTTTATATTGATAATGAAAGAATTTTTCACTAACAATATCAAATAGATCAATGCCTTTTCCTTTGGTGCCAAACCATAATTTGCCCTTCTTATCTTTGTGAATAAAGCGCACAAAATTATTACTCAAACTATTCACATTATTCGGTTCATGTTGGTAATGGGTAAAGGTTTCGGTTGTTGCATTAAATTTATTCACACCTCCACCAAACGTGCTAATCCACATTTCTCCTCTATCATCTTCTTCAATGTCAGTAATATGGTTATGACTGAGTGTTTTAGGAGCATTAGGATCATGTTGATAGCGAATAAAGGTTTCGTTGGCTGGCACAAATTGATTGAGTCCGTTTTGAGTCGCAATCCATCGTATTCCTTGGCTATCTTGTTCAATGCTTTGAATTCTATTACTGCTCAAACTCTTGGGATCATTTTTATCATGTTGATAATGAGTAAAGGTTTCGGTTTTTGGATCAAATTTGCTCAATCCATTTTCCATAGTCCCAATCCAGATATTGCCGATATTATCTTCAAACAGGGTCCAAACAGAATTATCACTTAGGGAATTGGGATTATTTGGATTATGCGTATATGCGGTGAATTCCATACCATCATATTTATTGAGTCCATGTTTTGAGGCAAACCAAATAAAACCTTGGCTATCTTGCAGAGTAGCGTAGTTAATACTGTCCAAGAGTCCATCATCAATAGTCAAGTGTTCAAATTGAATGTCATTACCATTTTGGGCATATACGATGGGTGCTAATGTGAGCAAAATAATTGGAATCCAATAATTATTTTGGGTTGGAGTCCAAAGCTTTAGCTTTGGAATTTGGATTTGAACTAATTGAAAATAAATTTCAATCCCAAACTGGCATAAAATGGATTTGAAAAAGCTTTTCATGTTGTGAATCTCCTACCATAAAAAAACGGTGATTAATTTTTCAGCACTTAATAATCAATTGATTATAAAAAATCATGAACATCTATGCTCCAAAGCTAAAGCTTTGGACTCCAAAAAATGTCCGCTATAGCCAACAACCTGGATCAGCCGTAAAGGGATCACCGGTGGTGGCATAAGAGAGACATTTTAGTCCGCCACGGCAGAATTTACCATAGAAGCAGTTTTGACATTTTTGATGGGTGGGTTGAGGATGGCGAAGTTGATGCAATAATTCAGCATTATCATAGAGTTCTAGCAAGGGTGTTTCTAATAAATTACCGACTCGAATGGGCATTCGTCGGCATGGGTAGAGATCGCCATTGGGTTGGACTGTTAATAAACTATCTCCCGCAGTACAGCGATAAGGTCGTCCACCGGCGACTAAAAATTGTAAAGCGCGGTGCATGGCAATGTCTGTTTTGTTGAACCAAGCACGTTTGGCTTGTTGTTGCGATTGGTACATGATTTCAAAAAACGCTTTGGTTTCAGCCGGTGACATAACTTGTTCACGTAAGTTTGAGCCACTGCCCCAAGGAATTAACCTATCAGCCCATACTTTATTGACTCGTAATTGTCTACCGATTTTAGCCACTTCTGAAAATTCTTGAAAATTGGTTCGGTGAGCAGTAAAAGAAATCATCGTAACAATTCGCTCACGTCTGAGATGTTTAATAGCAGCTATTGTTTGGGCAAAACTGCCTTTTCCGCGAATATTATCGTGTGTGGTTTCAGAGCCTTCCAAACTGACTTGCACAAAACGCGGGGCTAATTTTTTTAGACGCTGCGCCATTGTGGCATCAATAAAACTCCCATTAGTCAGAATTGCAAAACTAAACAGAGAATGATGAGCGGCAAAGATTTCCAACAAATCAAGAAAATCTTGCCGTGCAAAGGGTTCGCCACCGGTAACGGTAATATGGGCATGAAGTGGTTTACCGCGTCGCTGATTCATGGTGGCGAGTAATGCTTTAAATTGTTCTAATAGTTTGAGCAAATTATCAAAGCCCAGTTCATTGCGGGCATAATTATCTTGATAGCAATGGGCACAACGCAAATTGCAACGTTCCGTGATGTGCCATTGGAGCAATAAATTTGAAGGGGTATACATCATCCACCACCACCGCAGCCACCACCACCGCAACCACCGCAACCACCCCCATTACCACCATCACCACCATCATGACCACCATGACCACCACCAGTACCCCCAGGGTGTGCCCGAGGATTAAAATCTTTT
>Ga0233403_10000112_pt1 | contig 34480 bp, 22 predicted proteins | sample Na_oxic_1_MG_FD_179866 | JGI IMG/M metagenome (GOLD analysis project Ga0233403, IMG submission 179866) | Seawater microbial communities from Saanich Inlet, British Columbia, Canada - Na_oxic_1_MG | ecosystem: Environmental > Aquatic > Marine > Inlet | place: Canada: British Columbia | collected...
TTGGTTTGAATCACTGAATGATGAATCACTGACAATTTAGTCCATAAACAAAGAACTGACAGATTCTTCTTCACTAATGCGGCGCATGGTTTCTGCCAGCATTTCGGCAATACTCAGTTGACGAATACGCGAACAGGCTGCTGCATTTTCATTTAAAGGAATCGTATCGGTTACCACGATTTCATCCAGTCGAGAGCCTTCAATGTTCTTAACCGCATTGCCTGATAATACTGGATGGGTACAATAAGCAACCACTTTAGCGGCACCCTGTTTTTTCAAAGCCGCGGCTGCTTCGCATAAAGTACCGGCCGTATCAATCATATCATCAATGATAAGACAGGTACGGTTTTCTATCTCGCCAATGATGTTCATCACAATTGATTCATTCGGACGAGGACGACGCTTATCAATAATGGCTAAATCTGCATCATCAAGTTGCTTAGCTAAAGCTCTGGCACGAACCACACCGCCAACATCGGGTGAAACAACAATTAAATTGGGATATTCTTGTCGCCAAATATCGCTGACTAAAATCGGTGAAGCATAAACATTATCAACCGGTAAATCAAAAAAGCCTTGAATTTGATCAGCATGTAAATCCATTGTCAGTACACGATCTGTACCGACACTCGCGATCATATTGGCGATAACTTTAGCAGTGATGGGAACACGAGCGGATCGTGTGCGACGATCTTGACGGGAATAACCAAAATAGGGAATAACAGTTGTCACACGGCCGGCCGAAGCACGACGCACAGCATCAACTAAAACGAGTAATTCCATCAAATGATCATTGGTAGGCCTACAGGTGGGCTGGATAATAAAGACATCTTTACCGCGTATATGTTCATGGATTTCTACCATAATTTCGTCGTCACTAAAACGACTGACTACCGCTTTGCCTAAAGGCAAATTGAGATGATTGCATACCGCTTTTGTTAAAGCGCGGTTAGCATTACCCGTAAAGACCACCATTCGACTAGACACATTGATTTTCCCGCGAAGTTGTAGATGAGATAGCGTAGAAGAAAAAGTGGCTGGGGTGCCAGGATTCGAACCTGGGATCCCGAGACCAAAACCCGGTGCCTTACCACTTGGCCACACCCCAAAAAATGCAGAATGAGCATTCTAGCATGTTATTTATGCAGTTGTGAAGAGTTTATTGCCGGCGAGATATTTTTACCCTGTGCGACAAAACCATACCATTTAGTCGGTAATTTTGCTAAAATTTCGTTCGCTTGTACAGCGTTTTCAACTCGCGCAAATAAACAAGCACCTGTTCCCGTTAAGTGTGCGGGATGAAATTGATTAAGCCAATCAAGTGCTTGGCCGACTTGTGGATAGTGACGACGCACTACCGGCTCACACACATTTGTGCAATGCCCTGCAATAAAGTCGCGCATTATGATAGGAATTGAATCGCGTGTCAAGTCCGAATCTGAAAAAATTTTTGCAGTTGAAACATGGCAATTGGGGTGAATGACGATAAACCAAGGTTCTTCAAGTGTTATCGGCGTTAATTCATCACCGATGCCCTCTGCCCAAGCCGCATGGCCATGCACAAACACAGGTACATCAGCACCTAAAGTTAAACCAAGTTGAGCCAATGCCGAGCGGGGCCACTGTAATTGCCAAAGTTCATTTAATGCCAACAGAGTCGTCGCGGCATCGGAGCTACCACCGCCTAAGCCCCCTCCCATAGGTAGTTTTTTATCAACTCGGATATCGGCCCCAAAATGCGTTGCACTGTTTTGTTGGAGCAAAGTCGCTGCTCGCCACACTAAATCTTGTGTTGGGGGCAAATTTTCCGCATTGGATTGGCAGGATATTTGCCCATCAGGGCGCACATTAAAATGCAATATATCGCAATAATCAATAAATTGAAAAAGGGTTTGTAGGTTATGATAACCATTAGCGCGTCGTTTTGTGATATGCAAAAATAAATTAAGTTTAGCAGGGGCTAACCAGCGAGTTGTGTTCATAAATTCAGAATTTTCAATGTAGGATGGGCAACGATTGTTGCCCACCAATCATCTTAATTTATAATGATAAGTGATATCTAAATCGCGCTCGTAGAGACGCATTGCCATGCGTCTCTATTTAAAAACGGGCGCATTTTGTAAAAAAAGTCATTATCAATCTCAGCGGCTGGAGTACAAAATTTATTTTGCAGCGGCTTTCGTTCCAAATTTATTTTGCAGTGGCTTTCGTTCCAAATTTATTTTGCAGCGGTTGGAGTGCAAAATTTATTTTGCAGTGGCTTTCGTTCCAAATTTATTTTGCAGTGGCTTTCGTTCCAAATTTATTTTGCAGCGGTTGGAGTGCAAAATTTATTTTGCTTTTTGCGCTATTGGAGTGCAAAATTTATTTTGCAAAGACCCAATTTTTAATGCGCCCTATAAAAACTAAATCTCATTGCGCTGATTATCATGACACCATTTTTGCCAAAACTTTTGCATGAAACGCTGATAAATCAATCATCTCAACCTCAATACGAACCACTATACTTGAAGCAAAATAAATTTTGCACTCCAGAGTGTCGCAAAATAAATTTTGTTTGAAAATAGCAAAGCAGCAAAATAAATTTTGCACTCCAGAGTGTCGCAAAATAAATTTTGTTTGAAAATAGCAAAGCAGCAAAATAAATTTTGTTTGAAAATAGCAAAGCAGCAAAATAAATTTTGCACTCCAGAGTGTCGCAAAATAAATTAGAATGGTGGGCAACAAACACACGTTACCCACCCTACATAGAAGCCTCTCTTTCTGACAAGTTTATTAACCATTAACCATTAACCATTAACCATTAACAATTAACAATTAACAATTAACACACACAGGGAGACACCACGAAATGGCAAACCCACTGAATAAAATCAGTTCCAAAATCACCCAACCCAAATCGCAGGGCGCTTCTCAAGCTATGCTCTATGGCACGGGCTTAACTGAAGAAGATATGAATAAAGCACAAGTGGGCATTGCCAGCGTTTGGTATGATGGCAACACTTGTAATATGCACTTAATGGCGGCCGCCACCAAAGTCAAAGAAGGCGTGATAGCCGCAGGTATGGTAGGGATGCGTTTTAATACCATCGGTGTCAGTGATGGGATATCAATGGGCACAAGCGGCATGAGTTTCTCACTACAATCGCGTGATTTAATAGCTGACTCCATTGAAACCATGATGGAAGCGCAATGGTATGATGCCAACATTTCCCTGCCGGGCTGCGATAAAAATATGCCAGGCTGCATTATGGCAATGGGGCGACTTAATCGCCCAGCCCTAATGATTTATGGTGGCACAATCAAACCTGGGCACGATCAAAACAATAACCCTTTAGATATTGTTTCAGCCTTTCAATCTTATGGACAATGTCTTGCTGGCACACTCAGTGAAGCAGAACGTCAAGATGTTGTGAAACATGCTTGCCCTGGTGCTGGGGCCTGTGGGGGTATGTACACGGCTAACACAATGGCTTCCGCAATAGAAGCTTTAGGCATGAGTTTACCCTATAGTTCTTCTACTCCTGCTGAATACCCCGCTAAACTAGAAGAATGTTTTCAAGCAGGTAAAGCAATTCGCAATTTGTTAGAAAAAGATATCAAGCCTCGCGATATTATGACTCGTGCGGCCTTTGAAAATGCGATGGTGATTGTTATGGCATTAGGGGGTTCTACGAATGCTGTACTCCATTTGATTGCTATGGCAAAATCCGTAGAGGTTGAACTCAACTTGGATGACTTTCAAAAAGTGAGTGAGCGTATCCCTTTTCTAGCCGATCTCAAGCCGAGTGGACAATACGTGATGGAAGATATCCACAAAATAGGCGGTATTCCAGCAGTCATGAAATACCTGTTAGAAAAAGGCCTACTCAATGGTGATTGTTTAACCGTAACGGGTAAAACGGTAGCAGAAAATCTAGCCGACTTACCTGGATTAAGTGAAGGCCAAGAAATCATTCGCCCCTTAGAAAACCCGATCAAAGCGACTGGACATATTCAGATACTGAGAGGCAATCTTGCACCCGGTGGTGCGGTAGCCAAAATCACGGGTAAAGAGGGTTTAAGCTTCACTGGGCCAGCAAAAGTCTACGACTGTGAAGAAGACATGCTCAGTGCGCTAGAACGTAAAGAGATTATCAAAGGCGATGTCGTGGTGATTCGTTACGAAGGCCCTAAAGGCGGCCCTGGTATGCCAGAAATGCTGACACCAACTTCCGCTATCGTCGGGGCAGGCTTAGGTAAAGAGGTTGCGTTACTCACCGATGGCCGTTTTTCCGGCGGTTCACATGGGTTTATTGTCGGCCATATTGTGCCAGAGGCCCAAGAAGGGGGCACTATTGCGCTGCTCAAAAATGGCGATATCATCAGCATTGACGCGCAAAACAAAAGTTTAAGCGTCGAACTTAGCGATGACGAACTGGCACAACGTCTAGGACAATGGGTGATGCCGTATTACAAAGCAACGCGAGGCACATTATATAAATACATCAAAAACGTCAAAAATGCTTCTGATGGTTGCGTGACAGATGAATAGTTAGTTTCGGACTTCGTACTCGTTTTATGTTCCAACTTGAATTTGCAAACTTGAGTTTGTCTCGTTTTACGTACCAACTTGAGCTCACCATCATTAAATAAGATTTGTAGGGGGCCGGTAACGTGTTTTTTTTGCCCCTTAATTTAAATTAAATAAATGAGATTGGGCGCATTCCCAAAAAAAGGGTTTTTTGCCCCAGTTTTTGCGCGCAAAAACTTTTGCGTAAAACATTATCAATCTCAATCGTGCCTTTGCAAAATAACATGCATTCCATTCGGGCCGATGCAAAATAAATTTGAAATGTGCCCATGAGATTTGTAGGGGGCCGGCTTTGTATTTTTGCAGCCGGCCCATTAAGCTTTAGATGGTGGGCAACTACGTTACCCACCCTACAACGTTTTTAGATTTATGTCATGAAAATCAATGAGTTCAAGCTTGGCACAATCTAATCCTTTCATGCACAATCCTTGTAGTTATATTAACCATGAAAAGTAAACCAACATTGAATAACAAAAAATCCGGTTTAGATGTTAAAACCATTAAACAGAATATACTCAACCACTTGCGTTATACCATCGCTAAAACGCCTCATACTGCAACAGATCGAGACTGGTTTCAGGCATTGGCCTATATGTTAAGAGAGCAAATGACGGAACGTTGGATGGCCACCATGAATGAGTATTATCGACAAGATACTAAGCGCGTTTATTACTTGTCTTTGGAATTTCTCATGGGACGCAGTCTCGTCAAAAGTATCCTCACTCTGGATATTTATGACGAATGCCGTCAAGCACTCACCGAACTGGGTATTTCATTAGATTGCATTGCTGAACTTGAAGATGATCCAGCGCTTGGAAATGGTGGATTAGGGCGATTAGCCGCCTGTTTTTTGGATTCGATGGCAACCTTGAGTTTGCCTGGTTATGGTTACGGTATTCGTTATGAATATGGTATGTTTTACCAGCGTTTCTATGATGGCTATCAAGTTGAACATCCCGATAATTGGTTGCGCTATTGCAATCCTTGGGAATTTGCGCGTGCTGAGGTATTGTATCAAGTTCATTTTGGTGGAACTGTCGTCGAATTTGAAGATGAAAAAGGGCATAAAGCTTATCATTGGAAAGATGCCGATGATGTCATGGCAATGGCTTATGATACGCCCATTCCCGGTTATGCGACTTCTACTGTCAACAACTTGCGCCTATGGTCGGCAAAATCCTCGCGTGATTTCAACTTACAATATTTTAATGAAGGTAATTACATCAGAGCGGTGGAAGATAAAAACCACTCTGAAAATCTCTCCAAAGTCTTGTATCCCGATGATACGACTCAGATGGGCCGCGAATTGCGCCTTCGTCAAGAGTATTTCTTTGTCTCGGCTTCTATACAAGATATTATTCGCCGCTATCTCACCGATCACGATGATATTCGTGGTTTACCTGATAAAATCGCCATTCAACTCAATGACACGCACCCAGCTTTAGGAATTCCTGAGTTACTACGACTATTATTAGATCGTTTCCACCTATCTTGGGAAGAAGCGTGGGATATCAGTGTGCGTATCTTTGCTTATACCAACCACACCTTATTGCCAGAAGCCCTAGAAACATGGCCCGTTTCGTTATTTGAAAAACTCTTGCCGCGCCACCTCTTGATCATTTATGACATCAATCACGATTTTCTGAAAGATGTCAGCTATCACTATCCAGGAGATATGGAGGCGCTACGGCGCATGTCGATTGTGGGCGAAGAGGGCGAAAAGCATATTCGTATGGGGCATCTTGCAGTCGTGGGTAGTCACAAAATCAATGGTGTGGCAAAATTGCATACCCATTTGATGAAAACCACTATCTTTGCTGATTTTGAAAGCTTTTATCCAAATCGAATTATCAACAAAACCAATGGGATAACACCACGTCGTTGGCTCAACGAAGCGAATCCAAAACTGGCACAACTGATTACGGAACACATTGGTAAAGAGTGGACAACCGAATTATCGCATCTGAAAAAACTGATACCCTTGTCGGAAAATAAAGCCTTTTGTGCCCAGTTTCAAAGCATCAAGCAAAGCAACAAGCAAGCACTGGCTGACTTTATCAAGAAACAATTGAATATCGAAATCAATCCCAAGTCTTTGTTTGATGTACAAATCAAGCGAATGCACGAATACAAGCGGCAATTGCTTAACCTACTGCATGTCATCACGCACTACAATCGTATTCATGCTAATCCCACAGATGTTGTACCGCGCACGGTGATTTTTGCCGGTAAAGCGGCACCGGGTTATGCGACAGCCAAACTGATTATTAAACTCATCAACAGTGTCGCGGATGTGATCAACCATGATCCTATAATTGGTGACAAACTAAAAGTGGTGTTTATTCCAAATTATGATGTTTCCAAAGCGGTGCGGATTATTCCCGCGGCCGATCTGTCAGAGCAAATTTCCACCGCTGGCACAGAAGCTTCTGGCACGGGCAATATGAAACTGGCCCTAAATGGTGCCTTAACCATTGGCACATTAGACGGTGCAAATATCGAAATTCGTGACGAAGTGGGTGAAGAGAACATCTTTATCTTTGGTTTGACTGCTGAAGGCGTGGCCGATCTCAAACAACGCGGCTATAATGCTTGGGAGTACTATCATAGAAATCCTGAACTGAAACAAGTCTTAGACATGATCACTTCAGGGTATTTTTCTCCAGAAGAACCCTCACTTTTCCAGCCGCTTGTTGACATACTCACGCACAGCAATGATTATTTCATGCTATTGGCAGATTATGCCGATTACGTGCTTTGTCAACAACGTGTAGAGGAACTCTATCGACGGCCTGATGAATGGACGCGCAAAGCGATTATCAACGTAGCGAATATGGGTAAATTCTCATCAGATCGCACTATTCGCGAATATGCAGAAGAAATTTGGGAAGTTGAACCAGTGAAGCCTAGTACTTAGTGCGAGTAAGAGTACAACGGATGACGTCGAGTACAACGGATTTTGTTGCTAAAGAATTAGTACACCGAGTTGATTTTAGATAAATGGATTCATTTTTGAGAAGTGAAAGTACAACGATACTTCGTGAAGCGAAGCTAATTACGAGGGTAAACGAATTAGTACTGAGAACTAAAAGTACAACGATGGTCGAATTCGTATTGAGAAGTGAAAGTACAACGCTCAAATTATGAAAATATCAAATACACATCAAATCTTAATCCGTTTATCCCCGTAATCCGTTGTACTCATACTCGTACTCAATCAACGCCAGCTAATAATAACAGATAAAAGGAAACAAACATGTCTTTAACCACATCTACTGCACAAAATATTGCTCATGTTTTGATTGAAGCTTTGCCCTATATTAATCGTTTCGTTGGTAAAACATTTGTCATCAAATATGGTGGCAACGCGATGGTGGATGAAACCCTAAAAAATAGTTTTGCTCGCGATGTCGTTTTGATGAAGCGTATCGGGATGAATCCCATTGTCGTGCATGGTGGTGGGCCGCAAATTGGTCAACTATTAAAACGCTTAGGTAAAGAAAGTGAATTTTTCCAAGGTATGCGCGTTACTGATACTGAAACCATGGATGTGGTACAAATGGTGCTTGGCGGTTTAGTGAATAAAGAAATTGTGACTTTGATTAATCGTCATGGCGGATCAGCAGTTGGGTTAACCGGCAAGGATGCTGACTTGATTCATGCACGTCAATTGACTTTTACCCGCGATAATCCTGAGATGAATGCGCCTGAAATCATTGATATCGGACATGTGGGCGAAGTTACCCGTTTCGATACCTCAGTAATTGATTTACTGATTCATGGCAATTTTATACCCGTGATAGCCCCGATTGGCGTAGGTGATAATGGACAATCTTATAATATTAATGCCGACTTGGTAGCGGGCAAATTAGCAGAAGTTATCAAAGCTGAGAAATTGATGTTATTAACGAATACGGCCGGCGTTTTAAGCAAACAAGGTGAGTTGTTGACAGGTTTGGATGCGGAACGGGTGCAAGTTTTGGTTGAAGATGGCACGATTGAGGGGGGTATGTTGCCTAAAGTGCATTGTGCTTTAGACGCGATACAGGGAGGCGTGCAATCCGCTCATATTATTGATGGGCGCGTTGAACATGCCGTGTTATTAGAAATATTCACGAATGTTGGGGTGGGCACTTTGATAAAAGGGTGACGTGGGCATAGAACTACAAGAACTACAAGGATTAGATATAATAAGGGATAAACCATAACAGTAACACGAATAGACAAAACGACAAAACGCCAGCAATTCCCTTAGGTGTTCTTCGCTAAAACGAATGAACTCCTTTTTTATAGCCCTGTTTACAAACAAATGGGAATATTTTTTATGGACTCTATAAATTTATCATTATCGAACGTAGCAATGCTATGTTTTGTCGATTTTAACGGCGAATTTAAGCAAGTCACACCAGCCTTGGCTCAACTCTTCGGTCGTCGTGAATCAAACTCACAAAGTCATACCGAATCACAGTTACTTTGGCCCCCTCTTTTAGAGTTAGTTCATCCTGAAGATCGTTCTGCCATTGAATTTGCGCTTTCACAACTGAGTCATTCACAGTCTGAAATGTCATTTGAAATGCGTTGTCAAGATCAACAAGGCTATTATCATTGGTTGTTATGGAAAGCTTTAGTCGTACCAGAGGCAGAAGGCTTTTATGCACAAGTGACTGAAATCAGTGCTGGCAAAAGACAAGCGATGCCTTTGTTGCCAAAAACAACTTCTCAGCCCAATGTTTTTGCGCGCCAAAACATTGGCATGAAAATGCGCTTGGTAGATGAAAGTTTGTTGCTGATACTGGATAGTTTGGAAGCACTGGTATATGTCGCTGATCTTGAAACTTATGAAATTCTCTATGAAAACCAATATGGGCAAAAACTTTTTGGTGATCTGGTTGGCAAAATTTGTTGGCAAGCGTTTTTACAGAAAAACAGCCCTTGTCCCTTTTGTAGCAAGCATTCCGTTCTGACGGAAAATGGAGAAAGCGCGTCGCATAAATGGGAGTGTTATAGCACCTTGACTGGGAGGTGGTATATTGTCCATGATCGAGCTATTCGCTGGGTTGATGGACGATTAGTCCGCTTGGAAATTGCTTACGACATCACAGAGCGCAAACAGTTTGAAGAATCTCTCAAGCTAAGTCAAGATCGCTATAGGTTAGCCGTTCGTGCAGGCAAAACAGGGGTGTGGGATTGGAATCTCAAAACCAATGAGATGTATTTAGGGCCTAATTTAAAGGCTTTACTCAGCCTGAGTGATGTTGAACGCCCGTTAGAAGCGTGGATGGCCGTCGTCCATCCCGATGATGTGCAACGTTTACGCGATGCTTTACGAGATTATTTGCAACAACGTACTGCTCATTTTGAAATAGAATATCGCCGTTTGGATCCGCAAGGCCAGGTTCGCTGGATGATTGTGCGCGGTACGGCAATGCGTGATAAACAAGGGCAACCCTATCGTATGGTGGGCACTAATACAGATATTACTGAGCGCAAGCAATTTGATGAATACCTAGATGAGCAACAACGCCTCTGTCAGGGAGTGGCTCAGATCACACATACTTTGTTAACGGTATCTAATTATGATAGCGCCATTTCTTCAGCACTAACCCTGTTAGCGCGTCTTATTGTCGTTGATCGGGTTTATATTTTTGAAAATCATGATCTGCCTGAAATCGGAAAATCAGTTATCAATCAAAGATTTACTTGGGTAAACAAACAATATCAACCTTATAAAACGCCGCATCAGTATAAAAACATTTCATACACACATTACTTACCGGGTTGGCATGATATTTTTGAGAAAGGCAAGCCAATCGCGGGATTGGTATCGGATTTTCCTGAACCGATTTATTCTGTATTAGCCGGATATCAAGTTATTTCTATTTTAATAGTCCCCATCCATTTTAATGGGCAATTTTGGGGGTTTATTGGCATAGATGATTGTCAGCATGAACGTCAGTGGACACCCTACGAAATTTCAGTCTTAAAAGTCATCGGCGATAGTACTCGGGGCACCTTGGCACGTCAACAGATTAAAGAATCATTGCTGCGAAGTGAGCAGAAATGTCGCTCCATTATTGAAAAGAGTCGTGATGCCATTTTGGTTTGTAATCAAGAAGGCTTGATTCGTCTTGTGAATCCGGCCGCTGAAAACCTCTATAAAGCACAACCTGGCGAATTAATTGGCAAAAATTTCTGTGCCCCTTTTGATGTCGAATATAATAATCAAGGTTCAAGTTTAGGCACGCCAAAACTTGAACCTCGAATCGAATTTAAGTTTAAAGATTTAGAAAATCATCCTCATGTTGGTGAATTGCAATTATCGGATATTGAATGGGAAGATGAGCGGTTAATCCTTGCTTCTTTGCGTGATATGACTGATCGCAAAGAGGCCGAGATTGAATTGCAAAAAAATAAAGAAGCAGCAGAAGCCGCTAACCGCTTCAAAAGTCTCTTTTTGGCCGCTATGAGTCACGAAATCCGTACTCCCATGAATGGGGTACTGGGTGTCACCGGATTATTACGTAAAACAACATTGACGCGCCAACAACAACACTATATTCAGATGATAGAAAATTCGGGTCAAGTATTGTTGACTGTGATCAACGATATTTTGGATTTTTCCAGAATTGAAGCGGGTAAAGGCTTAAATCTAAACGTTATTGAATTTGAACCACGAAGATTAATTGAAGAGAGTGTGAATTTATTTGCCGCATCGGCTCAGAGTAAGGGCTTAGAAATATTATGTTCTGTGCCAATATCTTTACCCCAAATAGTGCGAGGTGATCCAAATCGTTTACAACAAATTCTTAATAATTTATTAGGTAATGCCATTAAGTTTACTCAGAGCGGTGAAGTCTTATTGCGTGTCTCTAAAAGCAGCGAAACCACAACGCAGATTGTTGCAAACTTTGAAATCATAGACACCGGTATAGGTATTGATCCAAGCGTGCGTAACCTTATGTTTCAACGTTATTTTCAAGGTGAAAGGGTTCAGTATCAAGGAGCCGGGCTAGGTTTATTCATTTCCCGTCAATTGGTACATAAAATGGGGGGAGAAATTGATTTAAAAAGTGAGTCTGGAAAAGGGAGTACGTTCTGGTTTAATCTGCCTTTCGATAAAGCGTTATCTAGGGTGAGTACAACGGATGACGTGGATAAACGGATAATTCATAATGACTTAAACAGTTATCATGATAAATTACGGGGTTTGAAATTGCTTATTGTTGATGATAACGCTTTGAATCGGCAGATTTTACTTGACGAAACGAAGGCAATGCAGATAGAAGCGGAAGCGGTTGGCTCGTGCGAGTCATGCTTGATATGCCTTTATGATGCTGCTACACAAAGTCAGCCATTTCAAATGGCATTAATTGATGCTGAAATGCCAAAGTTGGAAGATGGATTGGCTTTGTTACAACAGATTAAAGCGGAACCTCAGTTTGCTCCACTTTTGCTTATCATGATGACCACGCTACAACATCCTTTGGAGCCAGACATTCTTAAACAATTAGCGGGCTATTTAAATAAACCCCTATTTCAAGCTGACTTGTTAAGGGGTTTACTCACAGCAATTGAAAGTGAAGACAATGAGGACAGGTTAGCGCATTTCGAGAGCGAGGATCAGGAGCAAATACCACGCTGGCAAGTCTTGTTGGCAGAAGATAATCTGATTAATCAAGAAGTTGCTGGAACAACCTTAACCCAACTGGGTTGTCATGTCCATCATGCCAGCAATGGTTTAGAAGCTATCAAAGCCGTCGAGCAACAAGATTTTGACTTGATTTTTATGGATTGTAATATGCCTGAAGTAGATGGGTATACAGCCACACAGAAAATACGTGAACTTGAGAAGCAACGCGGTCAACGGCCTGTACCCATCATTGCGATTACGGCTGATGTGATGCCATCAACTCGTGAACGCTGTTTAGCGGCAGGTATGGATGATTATTTGACCAAACCGCTTGTTCTTAAAGAACTTGAAAAAATATTAGAAGTTTGGCTAAAAAATCAGGATGAAAGAACTTCTTTCATAGCCCCTGAAGTCAATCGTTCAAGCGTTCATAATGATGATACTGAATACTTAGCGCCTCAAACTGAACCGTCAGTTGAGCCCGAAAAACAGAACACGCGAGTGAGCGATGAAGAGAGTCCCATAGATTTCAATGTGTTAAATGATATGCGCCAGAATCTTCAAGCAAGCAAAATCAATTGGATTATAGAGTTGTATTTGCAAGAGTTACCGAGCTATTTAGAAACATTACAACAGGCTTTGACTTCGCAAGATGGTGAGGCCTTGTATTTAGCAGCCCATAAGTTTAAAGGTGCCAGCGCCATTTTAGGGGCACAGCGTGTTGTGGCCTTATGCAAAGTATTGGAAACTCAAGGACGCTCCGGGGCACTTGATATCGCTCCCAAGTCATTGGTGCAGATGAAAACGGCGTGTGATTCTCTAAAACTTGCCTTGGAAAAGCAATTGTTATAACGGCAAAGGATTTATAACGGTAAAGGATTAATAACGGTAAAGGATTGTTTGCTTATGAAAGGATTAGATTGTGTGAGATAATTCAAAAGATTTCGATTTCAAACCAGACAGATTTTGAGTTGTGATATTATTAAATTTTGCCCTTTCATAAGCAAATAATCCTTGTAGTTATATTTTGCTTATGCATTTATCCTTTCATAAGCAACTAATCGTCATAAGCATTTATCCTTTCATAAGCAACTAACCCGAGCCTCTTGCAAAACTCAGGGCATAAACGATAAATCAATGACTTACATGTCATTATGTACTCGTAACTTATTGATTTATGGTTGGGCATTGGTGTTTTGCAAGAGCCTCACCCTATAAGCATTTATCCTTTATTATAAATAATCCTTGTAGTTATATTCTTGTAGTTATATTATAGTACAGAGTATCATTCTTATTTATGAGGTAGATATTATGAATGGTTGGATATTAAGACCTTATCCTCACGGTATTAATAGGATGAGTCAATTTTTGGATGAGGGTTTTATCGCTATTGGTTGGCCAGGCATTGGCTCACTCTATTCATGTCAGAGAAGTACAATCTATGAAAAAGTGTGCGCCCTCTACATTTCTGACTATGGCGATCAGTTTTGTCGTGACTCTTCTAATGCCATTTGGAAGTTCAGGGAAGAAATGCAGATTGGTGATATCGTTTTGGTGGTACCGTTTAAAGAGGAGAGTTTAGAAATCGCAGTAGGTAGAATAGACTCGTCTTATTTTTTTGATCCTCAATATGATGAGACGGGTAGTAGCACTGACACAGGCTACAATGGATTTTCTCATCGGAAAAAAGTCGTCTGGCTAGAAAAACGACTTCCGAGAAGTCTCTTACCAGAACCTGTTAAAAAAGCCTTTACTAAGAAAAGCATCACAATGCTCAATCTGGAAGGCTATAACCGTCTGATTGATCGCCTAGAATCACGGGGCCATAATTCAAATGAGAGGTGGGAAATGTCTCAACATCGCAAACAATTGATAGAAACGAGTATGAAAATGGTACTCGATGTGATGCAGCAAAAGACACCTGAGTTAGCCGATATTTTCGAGAAAATGGCGATGGAAGTCTTTCAAATCTTCAAGGAAAGCGAGTCACTCCATTTCGACTTGCTGACCAGCAAACTGAATCATGTTGCCATGGGGCAACCGGCTCATCTGATTCCTGTTGATATCAATGGTTCTTGCCAACCACTTTGTCTTGGGCTGGCATTGGATAAATGGAATGAACAGGGCGGTTTTTGTGAAGTGGCACAACAGTCGATGACTTACTGGCTTTCATGTTTAGAGGAGAATAGCAGGACTTTATTTTTGACATCGGCGTGGGATGAACTTGACTTTATAACACACTATAAAGCGCAGTTTGATGCTTATGCTAAAAAGCATCAGGTTGTTGTTATTCTAGTGAATGTCAATGGTTTTTCAATGACTTATCTGGGGGAATAAGACATCAGTTATCAGTTTCACATTTCACGCGCAAAACTTTTGCGTGGAAATCAGTTATTAATTCATTCCACACAAAAGTTGAGCGAAGCTTTTGCCTGAAAATCAGTTATACGGTGGACTTTATTATATTGTTATATTGTTGCCCACTGAACAGAAACATAAAAAAAGCCTACTCCCTTAAGGAAGATGGCTAAACATCAGTTATCAATTCTACGCAAAAACTTTTAACGAAGAAATCAGTGGAGCGCAAAAGTTTTGCGCGTGAAATTCACTTAAGAAGTTGTCTGCAACTTCTCCGTGTGAAATGTGGAAATCAATTAAAGGGCAAAAAAGGCAAGATTAATAATCAGATTGATGTTGAAATTATTGGAATCAAAATGAAATCAGCGGAACCTATAGCATTTTCGACAAGCGTGACATACATCATTTGTAGGGGCAAGCCGTAGCGAAAACCCTTTTTGAGTATTTAACTTTTCAGGCAAAAGTTTCGCTTCGCTAAACTTTTGCCTGAAAAATCGAAAAATGCTATAAGAAAGCTAAATCATGAAGTGAAGCAGAATCAGTGTTCTATTTTTTTAAGCATTAATAGTTTCCAATAAATCAGCAATCTCAGCTTGAGAACTCATTTTTAATATTTTATTAGCCAAGGGAACCAAGTTATTAAGATCGCTATTATTAATAATTTGTTTCACTTCTAAATAGGCTTCTGGATTGACACTAAATGAACGCAATCCTAGCCCAAGTAACAGCTTGACATAACGACTGTCACTTGCCATTTCGCCACACATACTGATAGGTTTGCCAGCTAAAGTGGCCGCATCAATACTCATTTTAATTAAACGTAAAACCGCCGGATGTACCGGATCATACAAATAATTAACGGCTTCATTACCTCGATCAATAGCCAAAGTGTATTGGATCAAATCATTCGTACCCACCGATAAAAAATCCACATAAGGTGCCAATAAATCGCAACAAATTGCCATAGCAGGCACTTCCACCATCACCCCAAATGGCATATTGGCATCATATTTAAGCGATTTTTGGTTTAATTCCTCTCTAATTTCTTCTATAAGATGATGTACTTGTATTAATTCTTGTAAGCCACACACCATTGGAATCAGCATCCGTACTTGACCCAAAGCAGAAGCCCGCAAAATAGCCCGCAATTGAGGCTTGAAAAATTTAGGTTCCTTTAAACAAAGGCGAATCGCACGTAAACCCAAGGCTGGATTAATCGCAGATAATCCTTCATGAGTTCGGCTATCTACAAATTGCTTATCAGCACCCAGATCAAGCGTGCGTATTGTCACTGGATTACCTTTTAAAGCCTGAATAACGCGACTATAGGCCTCAAAATGTTCTTCTTCATCCGGCGGTGTTTCTCGATTCATAAACAAAAATTCTGTCCGGTACAACCCTACCCCTTCGCCACCTACCCGTTTCACCGCTGTCATATCTTCAGGAAACTCAATATTAGCCTGTAAGATAATTCGAGTACCCTCCCGAGTCTTCGTCGGTAAAGCCTTGATTTTATTCAAAGCCGCACGGTAGCGTTTATCCTCGTACTGGCGCTTCCGGTAATAACGTAAACTACGATCATCAGGAGCGATCAGTATCACCCCATTTTCGCCATCAACAACAACAGTCTCATTAGGCTTAATATAATGAACCGCGCGACGCATTCCAACAATAGCAGGAATGCCTAAGCTACGCGCTAAAATAGCCGTATGCGATGTCGTCCCCCCATATTCAGTCACAAAAGCGAGAATACCATGATGTTGCATCAGCATAGTATCTGCCGGACTTAAATCATCCGCCAACACAATCGCATTAGCCAAATCGTTCTGTGCCGGTTCAAGTGACGTATCAGGATAACCGCGTAAAATGCGGTGAATACGTGTCACCACCTGAACCACATCGCTTTTACGGGCGCTTAAATAGGGATCATCCATGTTATCGAAAATTTGCACAATGCTATCGCACTGCATTTTCAAAGCCCATTCCGCATTGCATTGGTGTTCATAGATTAAATCTATGGGCACTCTTGTTAATAGGCTATCTTCAAGCATCAACAAATGGGCATCAATAAACGCCGCAATATCGACAGTGGCATCGATTGGCACTCTATCGCGTATGTGCTGCAATTGAAGACGTGCCGTCTTGATGGCCGTTTCAAATCGAGCGATTTCCTCCTCAATCTCATGCTTGGGTAAGGCATACTCGCTGATTTCCACCGGATCGCGGTTAATGATATAAACTTGGCCAATCGCGATGCCTTTAGAGACCCCAATACCCTGTAAGGTGACACTCACTCTTCTTCTCCAAAACCGCCTTGTATTAGACTACTCAACTCCGCCATCGCATTGGCTTCATCAGCACCTTGGACAATTAATTCAATAAGGGTACCCTTGCTGGCTGCCAAGAACATCACACCCATGATACTTTTGCCATTCACTTCGCGTTGTTGGCGCTTCACTTGAATATCGCATTCAAATTGTGAAGCCAACTGAACCAACTTAGCAGCCGCCCGTGCATGCAGTCCTAATTTATTCACGATAGTAAGCGTTTGTCTCAGCATATCAATGGTTAATAATTTTGTCTTACACGGAAAAAACTGATTTTTGCCACGGAAAACACGGAAAACACTGAAATATACCGTGTGGAACCGTGAATTGAAGAAATTGTAGGCTCGTGTTTTTGTTGCCTACCAAATCAATATAAAATTTAAATTATGCCTAACTGCAGTAAAGCTTCTAAATCGCTGCTCTATTTTGCGCTTACCCCTTAAACATAACTAATCCGACGAGTGAAGGGTCGTTTTGGCGTTTTTAAGTAAGAGAATTGACATCGAATATACCCTGACAGCCGCCTGATAGGGCTTTATTAGCCAGCGTGTCTAAATCAGCCCGGGGATAGTTCATAACCTTCACAAGCATAGGTAAATTGACACCACAGACAACCCGTACCCGATAATTGGGTATTAAACTACAAGCAATATTGCAAGGGGTAGCACCGAAAAGGTCGGTAAGCACCAACACACCTTGACCGTCGTTTAAGGTTTGGCAAAAATTTTCTGCATGGTAGCAAAACGCCAAAGGCTCATTCTCATGACGGATAGGTAAGACTTTCACAGGTAAAGGCAACACCCCCAACATTTGCTGTAAGCTATCCAACAAATTTGAGCCAATATCATCATGGGTAATCAGCAAAACGCCAACGCTCATTTCAGCTTATCCGTTATCAGTTCCACATTTAGCTTCGCTGGCCTTCGGCTCACGCAAAAGTTTCGCTTCGCGAAACTTTAGCGTGAAATAAAGTTGCGCGCAACTTTTGCGTGAAAATCAGTTATCAGTTCCAGGCAAAAGTTTTGCGCGCAAAACTTTTGCCTGGAAATCAGTTATCGACACCATTTGCTTTTCACTGACAACTGATAAATCTCGATGCCGCACTAAAACCTCATATCGTTGCGTAAAATGCTTGGCCACAAAATCAGCCAAATAGACAGAACGATGTTGTCCACCTGTACAGCCAATTGCAATCGTCAGATAACTGCGATCATCGGCTGCAAATTGGGCAATCCAAGTTTCCAAAAAAGCAATCAGATCATCACACATTTGCACAACATGAGGTTGTGCTTCTAAGAAATTTATGACGGCTAAATCACGACCCGTTAAATTTCGGTTGCTTGTCCAATGAGGATTGGGTAAACAACGTACATCAAAAACAAAATCGGCATCAAAGGGAATGCCATACTTAAAACCAAAAGACTGAAACAATAATGAGAAAACTTGTTTTCCACATAACCCAACCCGAAGCCTGATCATATCGCGCAATTGATGCACATGGGTTAGGCTCGTATTAATACGAATATCTGCACGACTGGCTAAAGGCTCCAGTAATTGGCGCTCAAGTGATATCGCTTCCACCAAAGGGACATTTTGATTGGTTAAAGGATGTTTACGGCGCGTTTCACTGAAACGTTTGATCAGTACCGCATCATCGGCTTCAAGAAATACAACCTGTGAGGCTGACTGAGTATCAGCCACCGTTTGTAATAAAGCCGAGACATCAGAAAGTGATAAAGTACGGGCATCTATCCCTACTGCAACACACTCATAAATCTTGCCATATTGAGTTGACTGCTCAATGAATGCTGGCAATAAACCAACCGGTAAGTTATCAATGCAAAAGATGTCCATATCTTCTAAACTATGTAAAGCGATAGTTTTACCAGCGCCTGATAAGCCAGTCACTATAATTATCATTAAATTAAGTCAGTTATCAGTTATCAGTTATCAGTTATCAATGAATGAGCTTAATCTTGCCAACAACCATAGCAACTATGCCTTTTTGAATGGTTATTCTTGCTATCAATTTTCGCCTCTGTGCCGCGATTAAAATCGTTTTAAACGCTAAAGACGCTATTGATGTTCATCTGTTAAAAGAAGTTTTATCGAAGTTTTTTTCTAGATCGAACGTTTTCTAGAAACGTTTTCTAGAAACGTCTCATTCATTAAGTATTAATAACGATAATGCTCTGGTTTATACGGCCCTTCTATCGGCAGATTCAGATATTTAGCCTGTGCCGATGTCAGTTCAGTCAACTTGGCCGATAAACGTTTCAAATGCATACGCGCTACCTTTTCATCAAGATGTTTAGGCAACACATAAACCTTCTTTTCATATTGATCGTGATGTTCCCACAATTCAATCTGGGCAAGCACCTGATTCGTAAACGAGTTGGACATCACGAAACTCGGATGGCCGGTTGCACAGCCTAAATTAACCAAACGACCCTCTGCTAACACAATCAAGCGTTTACCATCGGGGAATATCACATGATCAACCTGCGGTTTGATGTTTTCCCATTCGTATTGACGTAGCGAGGCGATATCAATTTCTGAATCAAAATGGCCGATATTACACACAATCACTTGATCTTTCATCTGCTTCATGTGTTCAAGCGTAATCACGCTGATATTGCCCGTTGTCGTGACAAAAATATCGGCAAGTGGCGCAGCCTCTTCCATAGTCACCACCCGGTAGCCTTCCATTGCCGCTTGCAAAGCGCATATCGGATCAATTTCTGTCACCCATACCGTCGCTCCTAAACCGCGAAAAGCTTGCGCGCAGCCTTTGCCCACATCTCCATAACCTAACACAACGCCGATTTTGCCCGCAATCATCACATCTGTCGCACGTTTAATGCCATCCATCAACGATTCACGGCAACCGTACAAATTATCAAACTTGGACTTCGTCACTGAATCATTCACATTAATAGCGGGCACTTGCAATGAACCATCGCCCATCATTTCATAGAGGCGATGTACGCCTGTCGTCGTTTCCTCAGAAATACCCTTGACATTTTTCAGCAAATCGGGGTACTTCTCATGCATCACTTGAGTCAAATCACCCCCATCATCTAAAATCATATTGGGCCGCCAACCACCACCGCCAAAGATGCTTTGTTCGATGCACCACCAAAATTCTTCTTCAGTTTCACCTTTCCAAGCAAAAACGGGGAGGCCTTGATCGGCAATAGCGGCCGCCGCATGATCTTGAGTCGAAAAGATATTGCAGGATGACCAACGTATGGAAGCCCCCAAAGCGATCAAGGTTTCAATCAACACCGCCGTTTGTATAGTCATGTGCAAACAACCCGCAATGCGAGCGCCTGAAAGGGGTTTTTGATCCGCATACTCCTCGCGCAACTGCATCAAGCCCGGCATTTCTGTTTCAGCGATAGCGATTTCTTTACGCCCCCACTCAGCCAAATTGATATCGGCCACCTTATAATCGGGATTCATGTTGATAATCGGTTGTGTACTCATCTTTTCTCAGTTATCAGTTATCAGTTATCAGTTATCAGTTATCAGTTATCAGTTATCAATTAACAACTCACTTTTCCAAGCAAAATTGAGAATGATGAATGATGAATGGTGAATGGTGAATGGTGAATGGTGAATGGTGAATGTTCCTTGATCATTCATCATTCATTAAAGCCCAGCCGCTTGGCGTAAACTGTCCACCTTATCGGTGCGTTCCCAAGTAAACTGATCTTCTTCACGTCCAAAATGCCCATAAGCTGCCGTCTGTTCATAAATCGGGCGCAATAAATCAAGCATGGCTACCAAACCCCGTGGACGTAAATCAAAATGCTCACGCACTAATTGTGTTAAACGGGCTTCTGGTATTTTGCTCGTACCAAAGGTTTCCACGCGAATCGAAGTCGGTTCGGCAACGCCAATCGCATAAGAAACCTGAATTTCACACCGTTCTGCCAAACCCGCTGCCACGATGTTTTTGGCCACATAGCGCCCGGCATAAGCGGCAGAACGGTCCACTTTGGAAGGGTCTTTACCCGAAAAGGCGCCGCCACCGTGCCGGGCCATACCGCCATAAGTATCGACGATAATTTTGCGCCCGGTTAAACCGCAATCACCGACAGGGCCGCCAATGACAAAACGCCCCGTGGGATTGATGTACACCCGCGTATCTTTATCAATCCATGAATCAGGTAATACCGGTTTAATGATTTCATCCATCACCGCCTCATGTAAGGCTTTATTATCGATGTCTGGGGCGTGTTGGGTAGACAAAACCACGGCATCAATGCCCGTCGGCTTGCCATCGACATAACGAAATGTCACCTGACTTTTGGCATCAGGGCGTAACCAAGGTAATATACCCTTCTTACGCACCTCGGCCTGACGTTTGACTAAACGATGCGCGTAGGTAATCGGTGCCGGCATCAACACATCGGTTTCATTACTGGCATAGCCAAACATCAGACCTTGATCGCCAGCACCTTGCTCATGATCTTCGGCTTGGTCAACGCCCATAGCAATATCAGAGGATTGTTTCCCAAGGCCTGATAATACGGCACAAGACTCCCAGTCAAAACCCATATCTGAACTGTTGTAGCCAATTTTTTTCACGGTCTTACGCACTATCTCTTCGACATCGATTTGGGCACGAGTAGTAATTTCACCTGCAACCATGACCATACCGGTTTTAATCAGGGTTTCGCATGCCACACGCGATTTAGCATCTTGCGCTAACAAGGCATCCAAAATAGCATCAGAAATTTGGTCAGCCATTTTATCAGGATGACCTTCAGAGACGGACTCAGATGTAAAAAGTAAGGTATCAGACATATTTTAGATATAAGAACTCTTTAGGTGGGTATAGCAAAACGGCGCATTATAGCACAACCAACACAATGTTCAATGTTCAAAGTATAGAAAGACCTGTCAGGTTTTTAAAAACCTGACAGGTCTGAACATTTCTATAGACCAAAAGCCAAACGAAACGTCGCATTGATAACAAAAAAAATATCGTTAAAAATTAATAAGTTAATTAACTGCTCTCCGGGATACCCCTTATTTTGCCCTAAAAAGAGAGACTCAAATAGTTAAAAAATACCGTATTGACCCATTTGTTTAATCCAAAGCATGAAAACGACAATTTTTTCAAAATAGCCACTTTATTGAATATTTCAAAAATTTAGCGTTGAAAATGTAAAAACAATAAAATGATAAAAAACAAAAACTTAGTCAACTACGGGGCGTATCAAAACGAGTTTAGCGGATTTGAGTCAAAAGCGGAAATATCGAAAAACGGATACACACTTTAGATTGTTCGATGTTAAAAATCATAAGTCTTAAAATCAATAGCTTCGCCAATAATTAATAACATTTCACTTAACAAGTTTTTGCGCGCAAAAACTTTATTTCACGCGCGCGGCGTGCTGTACTACGCTAAGAAATATAGTTTTTGAAAGAAATTATAGTTACTGTGTCTATTCAAACCCTTAAAAATCTTTAAAATCAAAAAGTTATGAATTAAAATTCGCTGCGCGAAAACAGGAGGCTATTTTTAATGAAGAATAAGGACTCATGCGCCTTTCGCGCTAGCAAGCACAAATAACATCGGATCATAGCACTGCGTATCGTTTGGCAATATAATAACCACATCAAATTGATATAATTTGGCGAAGGTATTGTTGGCACTGGGGTTTCACGCAAAAGTTTTGCGCGCAAAACTTTTGTGTGAAACATTGAATGGGATTGATTCTGGGTTGGTGAAGATTGTCTGTATTAACAAATCTATCACCCCCAAGAAGCTTTCCCACCCAACGACCCCAGTGCCGTATTGTTAAAATAATTTATTATTGATAACTGATTTCTTAGCCCCCGTTTTTGCGCGCAAAAACCTCACGCGCTTTGTTGAGTGAAATAAAGTTGCGCGCAACTTTATTTCACGCTAAAGTTTCGCGGAGCGAAACTTTAGCGTGAAATGTGGAACTGATAACTGATAAATCCCATTAATCAATAAAAGATCACCATTTATCTCACTTAAACATGACAATACCTTTAATACAAATAATAATGAACTATTATGAAAACACAAATCGGATTTACATTAATTGAATTAATGGTCACCATGGCAATAGCCATGATATTGACGATGTGGGCGGTGCCAAATATGCGGAATGTCTTGCTTAATAACCGAATAACGGCAAAAACGAATGAGTTTATTCGCACCATTCACTACGTGAAAAACGAAACCATTACGCGCAATAATAATCGCCTTGTGATTCAGCCGTTTGACTCCGCTACTTGGAATAGCGGCTGGAAAATCGTGGACAGTGATGATAAGGACTTCAAAGTGTTTCCGTCCAAAGAGAAGGGCATTGTTATTAAAGAAGTTTGTGATCAAAACGCCATTTTTTTCTTATCCAGAGGTTGGACTGCAAGTCGATATAATTTTGTGGTGTCTCACGACGAACATTCAACTGGCAGAATCATCGCAATCGCACGCACTGGGCGCGTCAAAAGCGAGCGTTGCTCTGTGAACAGTGGAGGGTGTAATGTCCCATGCAATAATGATTAACCAAAAAGCATTTTTATTTAAATCCCTGTTTAAAAAAACGGTACCATTAACGGCAGGTTTCACCTTAATGGAAATATTAATCGCGTTGTTAGTTGTTTCTGTGGCGCTGATGGGGGTAGCCAGTTTACAAATGAGAGGCCAACAAATCAATCATGTCGCTTATTTGCGTACCCAAGCCACTTTTTTGGCTTCTGACATGATGGATCGGATGCGTCTCAATAAGGAGAATGCGGCGCAATATGTGGGTGGGTTTACAAGTGTAGGCCCCGGTGGTGATGGCCCTGATTATTCTTGTGATGGCGATGGCAAAAGCTGTTCATCTACGGATATCGCCAATTATGATTTAAATAACTGGCTTAATCAAGTACGAGAAACCTTGCCAAAAGGAGAGGTTAAGATAGAATTAATTGACAATGCGAATCAAGAATATGAAATCACTCTCAGATGGAAAAGAATAGCGGGTTACACCGATGATAAACCTTGGGATGAACAAATATGGAGGCTTCGATTATGACTCCAAAACAAAAACAGGGCTTTAGCCTAGTTGAACTCATGGTGGCTCTGCTCATCAGTTCCATTTTAATGGGCGGAGTGATTATGATGATGGATAGCAGTAAACGGACTTATACCTTGCAAACTGAATTAGCTGAGTTACAAGACAATGCGCGTTTTGTCATAGATGAATTGAGCCGTGAATTACGGATGGCAGGGCATTTTGGATGTTCAGGTGTTGGGCCAATTGATCCATTTACGGGGACGAACCTGATTCCATTTAAAGCTAAAGATGCTGCGGGTAAGTCGGTTAATGATCAACGTATCAAAGATACGAAGAATCAGCTTGTGGATTCTAGCTTTTCATACTCCGACACCTTAATCATGACTTCTTTTACGAGACAACTTGATGTGCCTGATGACCGCTCATTTAAGCAAGATGTATCGACCATCCCATGTGACTGTGTACCAAAATCATCAGGTGAGCTCATTGTCACGGATTGTAGGGGTGGAGAAAATATTTCATTTTTAACTTATCCATTCACCCTAGCACCTAGTGGTAATATCTTAACGCTTTCGCCCGGATTGAGAAGAAATTATCAGCCCCCAGTTTATTTTTTCATCAGAGAGGATTTAGAAACGACTTATGAAGTAAGGAGTCTAGCAGAAGAGGGGTTTGCCCTCTTTAAAAATGGTGCCCAACAAAATCCGCCCTATTCTGAACCTTTCATAGAAGGCGTTCAAAATATGCAGATTCGCTATGGGATTGATGGCGCTGATGATGATAATGCACCAGAGCGGTATACCACAGAGCCTACAGGGGGAATCGTGGTGAGTGTGCGTCTAACCTTGTTAATGCGGACGGCTCAGAAACGTGGGATTGGAAAGCCCAGAGATAAAACTTATTTACTTGATCCCGATGTGAGTTACAACCCGCGTGATAATAATAAGCATGAAGAGGGTTACCGTCATCGTTTGTTTACCACAACGGTCAACGTCAGGAATAGTATGCTTTAAATCAGTTATCAGTTATCAGTTATCAAATCGAAATGATTGCGTCGAAAAGCTCATGAAAACTCATTTACATTACTCTATCAGACCCACACCGAGTCACCAAGAAGGCGCGGTGCTGATCACCTCATTAATACTATTGGTGATCATCACCATGTTGGGGGTGAGTGCCATAGAAGCGACGAAACTTGAAACGAGAATGGCCGCTAATACCCGAGAATATAACCAGGCCTTTCAAATTGCTCAAAGTGGGATCGATCATAACTTCCGCCAATATGAGAAAGATCCCGCTCTGCTGTCAGAACTGCCTGACGACAAATGGCTTATCAAACCGCCCGATGCAAAAGCAGCAGATAAATTGGACAAACTTGACATTGGTTCAGGTACAGCACGCTTTCGCGTCATGAAATCCAGTAAACAAGTCGATTACGGTTCAAAGGTGAGTCGATACTATATCATCGAAAGTACGGGGTGTACAACAAAGAACTGCAAGAATGGCGTTAAAGCCGTGATAGTGGGGGGTATGGAAACAGAACAAGCTAAAGATCCAGATGTTTTTCAAAATCGAGGGGATGAGGACATGGAACTCCCCGAAGAATGTGAAATACCGAGTTCAGCCGGTTGCCTGAATGCGATAAGACAAGTTTGCAGCACGACTTTTTCTCCCAATAAATGTCGCATGGATTTAGAGGACGAACGTCAAGAGAAACTTTGACTCACTGTTATCCGTTTTATTTTTCAGACCTGTCAGGTTTTTAAAAACCTGACAGGTCTTTAAATCATTGGAGAATCACCATGAAATTTTGTACCTTACTGATTTCCTTAACATTGACCCTATTAGCAGGTTTATCTACGTCTGTTTTTGCGGACGATACTGAGATCTATGTTCGGAAAGTTGAAGCCGTTGACGAATCAACTCGTCCTAATCTGTTATTTGTTTTAGATAACTCGGGGAGTATGAATGAATCCCTCAGAAAGGACGATGGGACACCGACTGGTGAACGACGCATAGATGTCTTGAAAGAAGCTTTGGTCAGAATGCTTGACAACACTAATAACGTCAATGTTGGGCTGGCACGTTTTGCCTCGCTGATCAAAAATAATGATCCTCAAAATCCGCATGTGAATGTGCCTATTATGTTTCCCGTTTATAATATCGATGCTAACATCCATGATCTAGTGGGCGAAGAAGACGATAGCATCATGGATGCCTCGATGTCCATTGCTCAAAGTTCGGATGATGCCGAGCAAAACTTGGGTAGCGGCAAAATGCTTTTGAACGATCCAGAATTGCAAATGGTTCATATCATCACTGAAGAAGAACCCAATGGCATTAAAGTTGTGCAAGAGATTCAACATCAAACTGATGATGCCGTAGAATTTATAGAAGATTCAAATAAAGTCAGACCATGGGATACGCCTGTTATTTACTTAGGAACGGATCCTGTTAAAGGCGAGACTTTGGTCGGACTGCGGTTTAAAGAACTGGGTATTCCCAAAGGGGCAACAATTGAATATGCTGAAATCGAATTCATGAGTGATGAAATTTATGACACTGATTTACAGATAGTCATTTCTGGTGCAGATAATGATGGTATCGCGCCTGTTACATGGAAAAATCCACCTATTGCGGGTGATGCTTCAGGTACACCATTTGGAGATAGTAAATTTAAAAATGGGACAAGTACAAATGGGTATCTCAGTGGCGAAGGCTATCCCCAAGATGGGAAAAATTTTCCGCCAACCAATACGTCTGTTAGTTGGAAACCGGATAAGATAGAAGCGGTTGGACAACGCTTTAAGACCAATAATATTGGTGGCATTATACAAGAAATTGTCAAGCGGGATGGTTGGCACGATCATAATGGCCTCGTTTTATTATTGAAAAAAGCGTCTAGCTCGTCTGCTGATGCAAGAAGAGGATTTTATACGCGGGATTCTAGCGAAGACCCACCAAAACTGCGCGTGTATTGGACATTACCTGAAACGGATATTACCGTGATTTCAGGTTGGGATGCTCAATCACAGTCGGTGGTTACCGGGAACCAGCTTGCTGAAACAGAGAATACTCAAAAATTCAATGATCAGCATATTCGTTTAGGTAAACAACTCAATAAACCTTATTTAGGAAGTGGAGATGAAACTTTAGTCGGTATTCGATTTGAAGCCGTGCCCCTTCCCCAAGGCGCTAAAATTATTGAAGCCAAAATCACCTTCACCCATCAAAGTGGCTCTGAACCCGCAGCGGGTAGCGAATTACTCAATCTATTAGTCTATGGTGATAAATCGCCTGATGCCGAAAAATTGACTCAATATAAAGCAGGGGGTAAAGTCTCGGAACGTCTGAAAACAACGACCTTTGTCACATGGGATGGTGTGGCTGATACCGACGTGGGTGATGATCCTCTACTCGGTAAGCCATTCACTCTCGCCGATCCGCTGCTAGCCGCTATCTTACAGGAAATTACCGAACAACCTGACTGGAAAAGCGGCAATGATATGGCTTTTGTATTTGAAAGAAATGGTGAGCCTGTGTCGCCCAATACCGGCTTTAGAAGAATTGTGGGTTCACGGGATCACTATATAAAAACGAGTGATGATACTTTGGTTAAAGTTGACAAGGCAGAAATTGAACCCAATGAAAATACCCTGCCAAGACTGCAAGTGAAATTTTCTGTCGGCTTGCCTGAAGAAACAGAGATTAAAAATCCGGATATGGATAAGCAAATAGTCGGTTTACGCTTTGAAGCCGTGGATATTCCTCAAGGGGCTGAGGTGACCAGTGCGGCCATTCAATTTGTCAGTGGCCCTGATGCCTCTGGGCATGCTAAGCTGATTATCAAAGCCGAAAAGACGGCTAATGCTAAAACCTTCACTGAAGAGAACAATAATATTTCAAACAGGCCCACCACTGGGAAATTGGTCAGTTGGGATAATATTGAAGCTTGGACTGAGGGGGTGACTTATTCCACACCTGAACTCAAAAGTGTTGTGCAAGAGATCGTGAATCAGTCTGATTGGTGTGGTGGTGAGGGCGGTCTTGTCTTTATTATCTCTACTGATGGTGGCAACCCCTTACGCAATGTGAAATCTTACGATGACAGACCCGGATACGCCCCCGTCTTGAAGGTAGAGTTTGATTCCAAAGCGATTAGTGGTAATGGCTGCGTTAACCAAAACTTCATTGGGCAAATTGCTGCTGAGAATGACGATGCCGAACAAAAAATGTCCGGCGGCGAAGCAGGTAATATCTATCTTGCCAGTGATGCCTTAGAATTTCCGGCTCGTGGGAATGAAGCACGGTTAGTCGGTCTTCGTTTTAATGACATTCCCATTGGCAAAGGCGCTACCATTCTTAAAGCGCAGCTCATTTTGACCGCTCGAAATGATGGTGACAAAGATACCCTTGCTGTGATATCGGGTGAGAAGTCTGGTAATGCCAATGTGTTTACGAATAATGATCATGACTTAGGCAGCAAGCGTCTTAAAACAGACAAAACAGTGCCTTGGGCACCGGGCCCTTGGGAAAGAAACAAACTCTACCGATCCGCCGATATCAGTCCCATTATTCAGGAAATCATTAACGAGACGGATTGGGAAATTTATAACAGCATGGCTTTCTTCCTCACAGGGAACATGGGTCAACGCGATATTTCCGCTTTTAGGGCAGGGCCGACTTCCGCTGCCAAATTGCTGATTCAAGTCAAGGGTTATTTGGGCGAAAGCGGACAAGGGGACTTGATGACGGTGCGCCGGCGTTTAAAGAAAATTGTCAAGAAAATGGAAATTCCGCCCAGTATGACACCCATTGTTAATGCCTTGTATGAGTCTGCATTGTACTTCCGAAGTGGCCGGGTTGATTATGGTAAAGATCGTCATAATCAAGCCCAATACCTTGTCAGTCACCCTGCCACCTATAGCGGGGGTCAGATTGAGCGCGACTTTGATAACTGTAAAATCAATGTCAAGCCTCTTCATGAGAACTGTGCCAGTGAAAAAATTACCGGCCCTGCAATTTACGAGAGTCCTATCAAGTCCAGTTGCCAAACTAACCACATTGTGTTCCTATCAGATGGTATTGCCACTCGAAACACTGCCGAAGATAAAGTTAAACAACTGCTTGGTTTGAATAACTGTATCAAGGATTTTCCTGACCCTGATGATCCTCAAAATGGAGAGTCTATTAAAGTGCCCTGGGGCGGGAAATGTGGTATAGAATTGGCAGACTTCTTGTACAACCAAGATCATCTCAATAAGAGAGAAAACACTGAAAACACCGAGAACAACATCACAGTCCACGCGATTGGCTTTCAATTGGGGAAATCATGGCGTGTTAAGTATTTTGATCAGGAGGGTAACCGCGTTTACAAAAAGGATGGTATTCCCTACTATGAAAACGGAGGCGAAGTGCCCGAGGACAAGCTCCCTGTCCTAAAAGATGGTTATGAAGAAAATGAGAATGGTACCAAACAAAATCAGCAAGCGGTCAAATACCTCAAGAGACTGGCTTCTGTTAGTAAAAGCGGTGATAAAAAGAGAAATTTTTATCCCGCTGATACCGCTGAGGATTTAACCAAGGCCTTTGATGAGATTACCGCTCAAGCCATGACCAGCAGTTCATCATTTGCCGCTCCCGGTGTTTCAATCAATAATTTCAATAGCTTAGAACATAATGACCAAGTGTTCTACGCATTGTTTGAACCTAGCCCGTCTCGGTCTTGGAATGGCAATGTCAAAAAATTTCGCATCAGTGAAAACGGACTGGTGCTTGATAAATCGGATAACGTTGCCCTAGAAAACAATCACATCAAAGACGGTGCCAGAGATTTTTGGGACGATAGGAGTTCCTCCAAAGATGAAGGCGGGACAGTCCTCAAAGGCGGTGCTGGCAGCCAGTTAATGAGTCTCGAAAGTGCTGGCCGTCAGATTTATACTTATCTTGGTGATACCTCCCCGGGTTATAATCATGAGATCAATCTGGCCCAATATCCGATTGAGGTGGCCTCTGGTGATGAAGAATTTGATAAAGCCTTGACACAAGCCTTATTGGGTGATGATATGCCAGAGGATGAAGCACTGGCTGAAGAAGCGCGTCACTATTTGATCAAATGGATCAGGGGTGAAGATGTGAGTCTGGTAGAAGGCGTGGCCAGCATCGGTGCAGGTGATCGTTGGATGTTTGGCGATCCCTTACACAGTACGCCCAAAATGATCACTTATGGTGGGGATGAACACAACCAGAAAAACAAATTGTTTGTGGGTACCAATGATGGCCTGATCAGGATGTTAAACACAGATAGTGGTCAAGAAGAATGGGCTTTTTTGCCGCAAGAACTGTTGCCTATACAAAAACTCTTGATGGAGAATCCTTTGGGTGTAGACCGGATTTATGGGGTTGATCTGACACCCACTTTTTGGATCAATGATGGAAACGATAACCAAATCAATCCAGGAGCAGGTGATTTTGTCAAGATGTTTATGGGTATGCGGCGCGGCGGTCGTAATCTTTATGCCCTTGATGTCACGGGTACCGAGGATAGTCTGGGGGCACCACCAAAACTGATGTGGGTTATAAAAGGGGGTGAGGGTGATTATGAAAAACTGGGGCAAACGTGGTCTTCTCCCAGACCGACAGTGGTCGATCCCAGTTATTGTCATGTCATCAATGCTCATGCACAGGGCTGTGTTGTGTTATTGTTTGGCGGCGGTTATAACCCCACTCAAGATGAGGGCGTAAGCGAAATCAGCACCGAGGCAAGCCGTATGGGTAATGCCATTTATATGGTTCATGCCGAGACGGGTCAACTGTTATGGTGGGCCAGTAGTGCCGAGGAGGCAGATTTGACACTGGAGTATATGACCTCTTCGATTCCGTCTGCTGTGACGATGCTAGATAGCAATAGTGATGATAATACCGATCTGATTTATGTGGGCGACATTGGTGGCCAATTTTGGCGGATTGAGTTATTAGGGAGGGGAAAGACGCGGGGTGGCCGCCTAGCAGTGGTATCAGAAACGCAAACGTTTGATGTAGGCAATACAAACAGACGCAGTTTCTTTTATCCCCCAGCGGTAACTGATCTCAAAGGAAAATTTGTGATAGCCATCATGAGTGGAACACGTCCCCATCCGTTATCTGGTGGCAATGATGTGCGTGATCAGTTTTATGTCTTCCTAGATCAAAAATGGGATGAAGATAAGGATAAACTCCGAACCCTCAAGCCTAAGACGGATATGGTAGATGTGACAGCTTGGAGTGAGGGTAGTCAAGTCAACTTGATGGAATTTAAAAGTGATGATGATAAACAAGGTTGGTATTTTAACCTAGCCGATGGTGGTAGCGGGAGTGCTCTCTCTTGGATTGGTGAAAAGGGGATAACGACTCCAGTGATTGTGGATGAAAAGGTGATTTTCACCACTTATGTACCCTCTCAAGGGGAAAATGATGCTTGTCATTTTAATGAAGGTCAGAGTCGATTATATATACTTTTCCTGCTCAGTGGCGGCCCTGCTTATGATGTGGTGAACGATAAATTTGATACTGATACCGAGGAAGGAGATGAGTCTTCAGATCGTTTTATAGAGGGGGGTAGTGGCGTAGGTGGTGGTCCTGTTGTTGTTCGCTCACCGAAAACGGGAAAACAAAAGGAATTATCTCGTAACATTGACTTAGGCACACCGCCCGTTACAAAAACATTTTGGATGCAAAAAGAAGGCTGTGGTCTCTAAATTGATTTTTATGGCATGGGCAACCACAAGGGATTGCCCCTACCCCTACATCACGCACGCCTAAAGGGGCAATCCTAAGGGTTGCCCAATACCATAACACCTGTAACGTTTGTTATTTTTAACTGATAACTGATAACTAATATGAATAGATTAAAACCCTTTCAAGGATTTACTCTGGTAGAATTAATGGTTACTGTAGCCATTATAGGCATTTTGGCGGCTGTGGTTTATCCTTCTTATCAATCTCAGGTGAGAAAAACACGTCGCTCTGATGCTCAAGGGGCTTTAACTGAATTGACTGCATTGCAAGAGGAATATCGTTCTCAAAAGGGGGGTTATGCTGCAGAGATTTCTTCGCTTGATTTAGAGGCGATTGGGTTTGACAAAAAGGATTGTAATGGTAAAAAAACGGCTGATTTTCGTTCTAAAGAATGTTATTATACTTTATCCTTGGATCAGAAAGGTGAGAAGGGTTTCATTTTCAGAGCGAGGGCAGCTGGGCCTCAAATAGCGGATGAGCAGTGTAAATTATTTTCGTTAGACGATCTCGGCAATAAAGAGGCAACAAGTGACAATTGCTGGTATTAATGAATATTTGGGCGTGCTGCAATGTGGGTGAGATGATAGAACGCTGATTGAGCTGATTATCATGATTCACGCTGATTTTTGATAGAATATTAGATTCGGCTTGTTATCACCGGTGAGTTGGCACGCACCTACAAGCTGATTTGAACAAATATTCTAATACAAATCACTTTCTACAGCAAACCAGCTATCTTGAACTACAGGTAGCTGGTATTTTTTTGTCTGTCACAAACCTGACAGCTTTATCACAAACCTGACAGGTTTGCCAAACCGGTCAGGTTTACAGAATCACTGGATTATGAAATATCTTAAATATAATGTGGTAGGATTAGGATTGTTATTGTTCCCGATTTTGGTAGGCGCTGAATTTCTCGGCTTGAGCAAGGGTTTGCCCCTACAGGAAGGCTGCGAGATTGATGTTGCCAATTTACCTCACACGATTGGTGAATGGGGGCAAACACGTCGGTTTGCCCCTACGATGACGGCAAATGGCGAATCGCGTACACCTTTGATAACACGCCAAAATTCCTTAGTTCAACAACAAAAACAGTTTCGCACTGGCCTATTAATTTCGGGTTTGACGTTGAGTACAGCACTTTACGGTTATATTTCTTGGTGGGATAAAAGTGCTTCAACATTTCGTGTCAGACATGAAGGTTGGTTTGGTGCCGATACCCCAAATGGCGGGGCTGATAAATTGGGACATGCCTTTTCTTTTTATGTCAGCACCCGCTTGATGACGACTGGTTTTCAATGGGCCGGGCATAACCGAAAAGAAGCCGCTCAGTTGGCGGGCTTGACTTCCGGTGTCTTGTCGCTAGGCGTTGAAATTATGGATGGTTTCACTGAAGAATACGGTTTTAGCACTGAAGATTTAATCATGAATTTGTCAGGCATCGGTTTAGGGGCCGTGCTTGAATCTTATCCACAATGGGATGATTTGGTTGATATTCGTATCAAGTATTGGCCTTCTGATGATGCGAGAAGATTACAGGATTATGATCCGGTTGCTGATTATTCAGGGCAAACTTATTTGTTGATTACCAAAGCCAGTGGTATACCCACATTACGCCAACATCAGTTTTTGCGCTATTTTGAATTAGCCGTTGGATATGGCACCAGAGGTTATCAACCGAATGATGGCACAGATACTCAACCCACATCGCGCAATCTTTATTATGGCTTATCGTTAAATTTGTCTCAATTACTTAATGACACCCTATTTAAAAAACAAAATAAACCGCGTACTCAAAAAGTCACGGAAAACGTGTTGGAATATCTGCAAATGCCCGGAACCGCTTTGCTATTTAAGCATCAGCTTCAGTAGTTATCAGTTATCAGTTATCAGGTTATCATCACATTAACTCCCATCGGTTTCAAACATCGGCGTAATCAAAAAATAAGGCATCGAAGCTTCACCAATCAAATTTAAAGATAGGTCAGGGCTTTTTTTTTGTTCAATTAAAGTCCGGCCCCTTATATACAAATGCCCTTGATCATCTCTTTCATTAACCATTAATCCTTGATAACTGATTTCCACATTTCACGCAAAAGTTGCGCGCAACTTTTGCGTGAAATACAGTTTTTGCGCGCAAAAACTTTTGCGTGGAACTGATTTTCAGGCAAAAGTTTCGCTCCGCAAAACTTTTGCCTGAAACTGATAACTGATAACTGATAACTGATAACTGATTTGCGTGGAATTGATAATTGATTGAAAGTTGAGTTAAAATTGTTTTTGATTACGCAGTAATCAAGACAAGTCGCGAATAAAAACGTCATCATCATAAACAAACAGACGATTTTTAATTGTCTCGCCTGGCGTGCCTTTTTAACCTTTTATTAACCCCTTATGCGGTTGCGGTTTTAAAATAGACCCAAAAACTATCTTATAATTCAGATATTTAAAATTTTTTAGGTGGGTATATGATTTACCCGCAACCGCCTTAATAACGTTTGTGTTTGTAAAAATCGTTTTGTGAGTGCAAAATTTATTTTGCTCTTTTCTGCTCTTTTCAAACCAAATTTTTCGAGTGGGGCGCAAATTGTGAACGAGGCAAAAGTTTTGCGCGCAAAAATTTTGCCTCGTTTGGTGAACCGTATAGTTATTAAATATATTAAATAATATTAAAATATATAAATTAATAATTATAAAATATGTTGTACTCGTGTTTATGAAAGCACAAAAAGTATTAAAGCGATTACAAATAACCAGATAAACTTTA
>Ga0233403_10000113_pt1 | contig 34180 bp, 19 predicted proteins | sample Na_oxic_1_MG_FD_179866 | JGI IMG/M metagenome (GOLD analysis project Ga0233403, IMG submission 179866) | Seawater microbial communities from Saanich Inlet, British Columbia, Canada - Na_oxic_1_MG | ecosystem: Environmental > Aquatic > Marine > Inlet | place: Canada: British Columbia | collected...
GGGTTGTCCCAGGTTTCACCTGGGGAGAAAGCAAAAGGCTCCTTGGGTTATTCTTTTAACAATATCAACCCCGTAGGGGTTGAATGTGAATAGCCCCAGGTGAAACCTGGGGTTTTGCAAGAACCTCGAAAGGTTTAAATTTTTAGACTTTCCGGAAAGAAGTTATGTAGGGGCTGGTAGAGTTACACTAAACCCACCCTACCAGACAAAAGAATATTGATAAGGCACTAGGAGCTATGAGACCCAACCGGTTTTAAAAATCGGCCAGGTCTCAATTTTCGGTTTTTCGACAGACCGGTTTTAAAAATCAGTCTAACAAATTATTACCAATGACCAAAGGATACATAAATAAATGTGCGGGATTATCGGAGCAGTCGCAGAACGTGATGTTGTGCCTATTCTTATTGAAGGCTTGAAACGTCTTGAATATCGTGGTTACGATTCGGCCGGGGTGGCGATTATTGATTACCAATCAAGTGGACTTGAAAGTCAACGGGTTATTGGTAAAGTACGTGATTTAGAAGCCCAAATTAAAAATACTCTGTTATCTTCATCCACTGGCATCGCCCATACGCGCTGGGCAACGCATGGTAAACCCAGTTTAGAAAATGCCCACCCACATATTTCCAGAGAAACGGTTGCAGTAGTGCATAATGGTATCATAGAAAACTATGATAAGTTACGCCAACAGTTAGAGCAACGCGGTTATGAATTTTATTCTGAAACCGATACCGAAGTCATCGCTCATCAAATTCATTATTTTCTTCAGCCCGGCAAAACTTTGTTAGAGGCACTTTCGGCGGCATTGAAAGTTCTTGAAGGGACCTATGCAATTGCACTCATCTGTCCCCGTGCGCCGGGCAGTTTGTTAGCGGCACGACAGGGCAGTCCATTAGTGATTGGAGTTGGCATTGGTGAATATTTTGTGGCCTCCGATGTAGCCGCTTTGATTCCGGTGACTCAACGGGTGATTTATTTGGAAGATGGCGATATCGTAGAACTTCAACGCGATAAGATAAGCATAACCGATTTTACCGGTAGGCGGGTGGAACGGCCGGAGCATTTGAGCCAGTTGCAAGCGGATGCGGTAGAGCGTGGTGAATACCGTCATTATATGCAGAAGGAAATTTTTGAGCAACCTCGCGCCATCATAGATACGCTTGAAGGTAGGATTCACGAGGGGCGGGTGTTAGAAGCGGCCTTTGGACCTAACGCGCAAAGTTTGCTGGAAAATATTGATGCGGTACAAATTATCGCTTGTGGCACCAGCTATCATGCTGGCTTGGTGGCTCGCTATTGGATTGAGACCCTGGCTCATTTACCTTGTGCGGTTGAAATTGCCAGTGAATTTCGCTATCGGCAGCCGTTAGCTAATCCCAGAGCGTTGGTTGTCACTTTATCTCAGTCTGGTGAAACGGCCGATACGTTGGCCGCTTTGGAGGAAACCAAACGGTTAGGGTTTGGTCCCAATCTGGCTATTTGTAATGTGCCGGAAAGTTCATTGGTACGAGCTTCTGATATGGTATTGATGACCCATGCCGGGCCAGAAATTGGGGTCGCCTCTACTAAAGCGTTTACCACGCAATTAGTGTCCTTATTAATGCTGACGGTGATACTTGGACGACGACAGGGTATGAGTGTTGACCTCGAAAAAAAGATAGTCACGGCCATGCTTTCCTTACCGAAACAGATTGAAAAAGTGCTGACGCTCAATGATGAAATTGAACGGTTAGCTGAACAATTTGCCGATAAGCGTCATGCCTTATTTTTGGGACGAGGCATACATTATCCGATAGCCAAGGAAGGTGCGCTGAAGCTGAAAGAAATTTCTTATATCCATGCCGAAGCCTATCCCGCCGGTGAATTGAAACATGGGCCAATTGCATTGGTGGACGCGGAAATGCCGGTGGTTGCAGTGGCACCCAATGATGCGTTACAAGAGAAGCTGAAATCGAATCTGCAAGAAGTTCATGCGAGAGGCGGACAATTATTGATTTTTGCTAATCATCGCGCCATTATGCAGTCTTCTGATTATATTCAAGTGATTGAATTAGGCGAACTGGATGACATTATTTCACCAATCGTTTATACCATTCCGCTACAGCTATTGGCTTATCATGTCGCACTGATTAAAGGTACGGACGTTGATCAACCGAGAAATCTGGCAAAGTCGGTGACGGTGGAATAAAGCTGTTTTTTATTAAGAGTGCAAGTTTTTTTAACGATTCAAAATATTAACCGATTTATGTTGAGAACTTTATTAATCATTAAAACTTCTTCGTTAGGCGATGTGATTCACACTTTACCGGCGCTAACGGATGCACTGAGATATTATCCCCATTTGCAATGTGATTGGGTAGTTGAAGAAGCCTTTGCAGAAATTCCAGCTTGGCATTCGGCTGTTCGGCGCGTCATTCCGGTGGCTTTGCGGCGGTGGCGCAAGCAGCCTTGGCAAACCTGGTATAGCGGCAAATGGCGCGAGTTTATCGACACGTTGACGGCGCAACCCTATGATATCGTTATTGATGCACAAGGATTGATTAAAAGTGCTTGGCTGACTTATCGGGCGCGAGGTGTCCGTTGTGGTTTGGATCGTCATTCGGCGCGAGAACCGTTGGCCGCTTTGGCTTATCAGCAACGCTATGCGATTGATAAAAATCAACATGCGGTCACACGAGTTCGGCAATTGTTCGCCGCCGCGCTGGATTATCCAGTGCCGACTGGCGCACCGGATTATGGAATTATCCATCATTTTCGCTGCCAGCAGCGTTGCCAAAATTCATCTGAATCGGTGACAAGGAAAGTTTCTCACCACCGTCCAAGTCCCCGTTTAACCGGCGACCATTTAAACCCAATTTTTTCGGATCCACCTATTATCATCTTTTTACATGGCACTACCTGGGTGACAAAACATTGGCCAGAAAATTATTGGGTTGCCCTAGCGCAACGAGTCACAGCGGCTGGTTTTGCGGTGCGCCTACCTTGGGGCAATGATCAGGAGTATCAACGTGCCCAACGAATTGCGGCACATCATTCCAATATCAGCCTGATTCCTAAAAGTGATTTGTCTGGTATTGCCATCGAATTGGCACAAGCAGCGGCGGTAGTCGGAGTAGATACCGGACTGGCTCACCTGGCTGCCGCGTTGGCAGTGCCATCAATCACTTTATATGGTGCAACCCAACCGGCGCGTACCGGTACTTATGGAGAACAACAACAACATTTGTTAGCCGATTTTCGTTGCGCTCCGTGTTTAAGTAAAAAGTGTACTTATCACGGTCCATCTACGGATTATCCGGCTTGTTATCAGCAGTTATCAGTGGACAAAGTTTGGGGCGCGTTGCAGGAATTGCTGATGGTGCCAGAAGATATATAAATAATAGACTCAAATCAACAAATATCATGAGTGCCAAAGCTGAAGCTTTGGACTCCAACGTTTTTTAGTTTTTCCGCGAAAAGCCAGATGCCCTGTGGAAAATTCCCGTTTTCCAAGATGCCTTGGAGAACAGTAAGAAAACCGGCGTACAACAAGGCGTACAACAAGGCGTACAACAAACGCTGCTTCGTCAATTGCGCCGCAAATTTGTCTCAATACCCGACAGCGTGGTACATAAAATTGAGGCAACCCGCGATATTGAACAATTGGATACCTGGCTGGATCAGGCAATAGTGGCCAACTCCTTGGCGGATATCGGGCTTATGAGTCCCGAATCGAAACAGTAGTAATAGACTGCCAGAATTCAATTAAAAGTTAAAGTTTTTTTTCTGGTAGGGACAAACCTTCTATAGTTTTTCAGATAAATATCTTGGCAGGAGTCCAAACTTTAGTTTGGATGTCCAAGATAAATCTTGGACTCCGGTCAACTGGTAACACCAGCCAGGTTTTTAAAACCTGGCCGATCTGAGTTTTTAGTCGTACTGATAAACGGACCAAAAGTCATACCGTTGTTTAAACGCCAGCCAATCCCAGGTGAAATGGTTCGGATTTTGCTGAATGCAAGCCACTCGTTTGGCAAAAATGTGTAAGTCCCAATAAACATTCAGTACCCGTCTCAACGGGGTTTCTGGAGTCAAGGTACTCAGTACCTTGCACTTTTTAATGTCGTAAATGGTGGAATACTCAAATCCTTCCAGCGATTCGGCACTGATACCCAGTTGTTCATAGCAACCGAAGTCAGCGGCAGTTGAGTTGGTTGATTCCACCGGTTTCGCTGTTTTCTGTCCAAATGAGATCAGGCTGGATACGCCGGAAATTGAGGTATTGAACTCTTTCAGGTATTTGTCACCCAATTTATCTAACTCCTCGCGGGTTCTTTCTAAATCCAGGCGGATTTTTTCCTCGGCGCAGTCTAACAAAACCAGCAAGTTTTCGGTTCGATCAAAGAAATGATCAACGTCTCGGCGAAATTGTCCCCGCACCTTATCCAGTTGGGTAAAAGTTTGATCGATCAGTGCCGTTTTGACGGTGGCGACCATGTCATCGGTCGTCTGTTTGAACGTGTTGGCTGCATAATCAACGACATCTGCCTGAATTTGACTCACCGTTTCGTCTCGGCTGGTTTCAAACTTTTCTACCCCATAATCAACGACTTCGGTTTGAATTTGGCTCACCGTTTCGTCTCGGCTGGTTTCAAACTTTTCTACCGCATAGTCAACGACATCCGCCTGAATTTTGTTCACCGTTTCGTCTCGGCTGGTTTCAAATCGTGTCACCGCATAGTCAATGATATCTTGTCTGACTTTGGCAATCGTGTCATCCGCCATCTGATTGAATTGGGCTAAGGTGTCTTGAATCAGAGCGTCCGCCTTAGCCAGTTGGTTGTCTATCAACTCGTTCAGTTGATTCAAGCGAGCGGCAGCCGCTTCATCGGCTTGCTCAATGCGGCCTTTCAATAACATATCAATGTCTTTGATCAGCGGCTTCAGTTGTTGATCGAACAACTGATTCATCATCGTCTCCAATTCCAGGCTTAGCCCGGCACCGACTTGTTGTCCGTACTCTTCCCAGTTGATCGAATTCAGTGCTTTCAACACTTCTTGACTAGCCCCTTCGCCGAGTTGTTGACCGATTTCAGACCAATCAATCAATTTCATGCGTTCAGTCAACTCTCGGCTGGCTTGTGCAGCCATTTTTTCAAACTCCGGTTTGATTGCTTCAATCATCCCTTCGCCTTGAAGCTCTCCTCCTTTTTTAATAAAATTACCGACGTGACAAAAGATATTCCAGGAACATCCGCCGGCATGTACCAACGGTGCGCCAGCCAACGGGATAATGATAGCGGCAAGCCGGAGTCCAAGCTTTAGCTTGGAACCGGGGCGAGTTTTGGTAGAGTGATGTGATAACATGATTGTACCTCTCATGTTGTTGTTAAAATTTTTTAAGGATATTTGTAGGGTGGGTAGAGCGGTAGCGAAACCCACCAAACCCTCTACCCAACTAACCCATCGCATGGATTTCTTCACGGATAACTCGGCGCAGTGTGTTTTCATCAAAAACCGGCATCGACTTGGCTAGATATTCTCGCAGGGCTTGATTCATCATACTTTGGTAACCCATTCCGGCACTATCCGCTCTTTCACGAAACCTTTCAAGTAAATCATCATCAATATAAATTGTTATGCGTGTTTTTCCGGACGGTGGGATGACGGCGCCACGTTCGCCTTGACTGAAATCATATTCCGCTCTCATAATTTTGCCTCTCTTTACTGGTTGCGCGACGTGCTGAAATTAAACGAATATTGTCACCCCGATAGGTGTACACAACAACCAAAACACGTCCTAAAGAATCTAAGCCAATTGATAAAAGGCGTTGTTCTCCTTCGGCATCTTCATCTTCATAAGAAATCGCATTATAATCAAATAATACCATTTCCGCGTCTGATAAATGAATACCGTGCTTATTTAGGTTGATTTTGGCTTTATTGGGATCCCATGTCACATTCATATCAATGTCCCCATTGCTTATATTTTTCAGACTTACTACCCACCCTACCCAACTACATCTCCCCAACCCCGATAGGGGTTGAATGTGAATAGCCCCTGGTGAAACCTGGGATAGGAAAAACCCTCGGATAATAACATGATTATATCTGCTCATGTTGTTGTTAAAATGACCGATTAAAAAAAAAACCGGTCAAGTACTATCGAAAAACATTTTAGGCTTGATAAATGCGAGACCCATCCGTCCGATGTCATTCAACCAACTTCGGCAACCAAAATGATATATCCCACAGTTTCATCGTGTGATCATAAGACCCAGACAGCGCATAGCGGCCATCTGGTGAAAAGGCGACGGACATAACATAGCTGCTATGCCCGGAAAAAGTCCGAAGGACTTGTCCATTTGACACATCCCACAGCTTCAACGTTTTATCAGTAGAGCCAGACAGTGCATAGCGGCCATCGGCGGAAAAGGCGACGGAGCTAACTCCCTTGGTATGCCCGGAAAAAGTCCGAACCTCCTGTCCATTTGACACATCCCACAGCTTCAGCGTTTTATCTCCTGAGCCAGACAGCGCATAGCGGCCATCGGCGGAAAAGGCGACGGACGTAACATAATGGCCATGCCCGGAAAAAGTCCGAACCTCCTGTCCATTTGACACATCCCACAGCTTCAGCGTGTTATCTCTTGAGCCAGACAGCGCATAGTGGCCATCGGCGGAAAAGGCGACGGAGTCAACTCCATTGCTATGCCCGGAAAAAGTCCGAACGACTTGTCCATTTGACACGTCCCACAGTTTCAGCGTTTTATCATGAGAGCCAGACAGCGCATAGCGGCCATCGGCGGAAAAGGCGACGGAGTCAACTCCGTTGCTATGCCCGGAAAAAATCCGAATCTCCTGTCCATTTGACACATCCCACAGTTTCAGCGTTTTATCATGAGAGCCAGACAGCGCATAGCGGCCATCGGCGGAAAAGACAACGGACATAACTGCTTGGCTATGCCCGGAAAAAGTCCTAACCTCCTGTCCATTTGACACATCCCACAGTTTCAGCGTTTTATCATAAGAGCCAGACAGCACATAGCGGCCATCGGCGGAAAAGGCGACGGAGGTAACTCCGCTGCTATGCCCTTTAAAAGTCCGAAGGGCGTGTTGGCGAAAAACATCGCGATTGTACTGGACTTCTTGTCGCAGTGCGGACATTTGTTGTTGCTGTGCGGACATTTGTTGTTGCTGTGCGGACATTTGTTGTTGCTGTGCGGACATTTGTTGTCGCAGTGCCGATATTTCTTGTTGCAATGTTGAGATGAGTTGGGTCAGCTTCAGGATTTGTGAGGCCGACTGACCCAGTTCGGTCAGCAACGATTTAATTTGAGTGTCGGTTTTTCTGGCCGATAGATAGTAATGGTCGGCTAAATCGACCGTCGATTCTAGTCTTTTCAGGTAAGCCGCTTCGGTTTCGGCGTGTTCGGCGGTCAGTTGTTTGAGCTGTGCCAGGTGCTTGTCCTCCAACTCTTGCGTCGTGGTTTCCAGTGCCGCCTCATATTCGGTAATCAGTTGCTCGATAACCGCCGCTCTTTTGACCGCCTCATCACTCAACCGGTTGAGTTTCGCGTGAGTCAGTCTTAAATCCTCCAGCTTTTCCTGGTAAATATCGATCACCCGCTTATTGTCGTTAAATGAGTAGGCGGTCGGAATTAGGGTAATGGTCAGTAGTAGTAGTATAATTAATCGTTGCATCATATTCTCCGGTTAAAGGTAAAAACTCTTGCAAGCTACGGCTTGCACTCCTGGGGTAGTTTATTAAATAGAATAATCTGAATAATAGCAAATAGATATTGTTAATTGCATGATAATAAAATTTAACCACTGTGGGCGAAGATTTAGTGAATTTTTTGAATAATAACAACTCAAACCTCCAACGCTATGGACACAAACTTTGACAAAGCGGAAGCTTTGTACTCCAATCGTATTTACCAAAATTTGGTCGTCAATCTCGAAAAAGTCATTACTGGACAATCGGTTGCTCTCCGAAAACTACTCGCAGCGTTTGCCAGTGGTGGGCATGTTTTGTTGGAAGATTTGCCGGGTACTGGTAAAACGACGTTGGCTAAGGCTTTGGCACAGTCTCTGCAAATGGATTTTCAGCGTGTTCAATTTACCCCCGATTTATTACCGTCTGACATTTTGGGCGTATCGATTTTTGATCAACGCAACCAAAACTTTCGTCTCCATAAAGGACCGGTATTTACTGAGATTTTATTGGCGGATGAAATTAATCGCGCTTCTCCGAGAACCCAATCCGCGTTGTTGGAAGCGATGGGCGAAAAACAGGTGAGTATCGATGGCGAACAGCATTCACTGGGAGAATCTTTTTTTGTCATTGCGACACAAAATCCGATAGAATCTCATGGCACCTACCCGTTGCCGGAAGCTCAAATGGATCGTTTTGCGATGCGGTTTGGTTTGGGCTATGTCACTGCCGAACAAGAAGTGGCTATTTTGAATCGGCAGCAACAACCGATGACAGCACTGACTGCTTGTGCCAGTCGGGATGAGATTCAGCAACTCAAGCAAGCCGTTCAACAGGTGCGTATCAGTACCGAATTAAAACGTTATATTGTTGATATCGTTGCGGCAACGCGCCAGTTTTCGGGCGTACAAATGGGAGCCAGTCCACGCGCGTCGCTGACGCTGATGAAAGCGGCTCAGGCGTTAGCCTTGTTTGATGGGCTAGACTTTGTAATACCGGAACAAATTCAAGAACTGGCAGTACCGGTGATTGCTCATCGTCTCAAGATAGACTCTTCCGCCCGATTCAGCGGCTTAACCAGTGAGGGGGTGGTAACCGATATTTTACACCAGGTTGATGTGCCTATTTGATGCGAAGATCACAATTTTATAGAAATTTGTAGAAAACGGTGGGTTTCGCTACCGCTCTACCCACCCTACTTAGAAAACTATCAGTGGACGACTGCTCGGCCATTTTTTTGGGATGGACAAGAGCTCGGCCATTTTTTGTGGGTGGACGACTGCTCGGCCATTTTATAGAAATTTGTAGAGAAAACGGTGGGGTTCGCTTAGAAAATGGTGGGTTTCGCTATCGCTCTACCCACCCTACTCGGCCATTTTTGGGGTGGACGACGGCTCGGCCATTTTTTTGGGATGGACAAGAGTACGGCCATTTTTTGTGGAATCCTTCCGGTTTGGGCGTTCCAAAGCTAAAAATAATTTTCCGCTCAGGTCAGTTTGTTGAATGACCCGTTTTCATAAATATATGCAGATAACTTAATGAGACGTTTTTTATTTCATAACTTTCGTTTTGTCTTTTTTATTGATCGTTGGATACGTCAGCGTTTTACTCCGGCGGGCGGGTTAGTACTGAGCGGCTTAATTGCGGCGGGCGTATTTGGGATTGATACTCGACAAACTTTGGCTTATCAATTATTTTCGTTATTATTGGCATTATTATTGTTAGCCATCATCAGTAGTTGGTTTATTCGGCAGCGGCTGACGGCGCAACGTGAATTGCCAAAATTTGCTACCGTAGGCGAGCCGTTATCTTATCGAATACAAGTACAAAATCATACTGACAAGTTGCAACTCGGTATCAGTTTGCGAGATAATGTCAAATTACATCCGCCCAGCTTTGAAAGGTTTTTGCGAGCCAAGGAGCCGGGGCATCAAAAACGTAATTGGTTTGATAACTTTGTCGGCTATCCACGCTGGGTATGGTTAATGTATATCAGTAAAGGCGCGGAAATTGCAGAACAAAGTTTACCGCCGATACCGCCCTCCAATGCAGCCCCCGAAACCCTATCAAGAGGGGAAGAAGGTTTAGATGTCAAAATGCTTCTGACACCGTTGCGCCGGGGCTATGTCGATTTTAGTGGCATGACTTTTGCTTGTCCGGAACCTTTTGGTCTCTTTAACACATTATATCGTATTGATAAACCTGACAAATTATTGGTTTTGCCGAAACGTTATCCAGTCCATAATATTTCACTGTCCGGCTGCCGAAAATATCAGCGTGGCGGCGTACATTTAGCGATGTCCGTCGGAGATGCTGAGGAATTTGTTTCGCTGCGCGAATATCGTCCGGGCGATCCATTGCGACATATTCATTGGAAAAGTTGGGCAAAAGTAGGTAAACCTATCGTCAAAGAATTTCAGGAAGAATTTTTTGTCCGTCATGCGCTGATATTAGACACTTTCACCGAACAAGTCGATGGAGAATTTTTTGAAGCGGCGGTATCGGTAGCCGCCTCCGTTGCCAGTTCGCCGCGCAGCCAGGAAGTGTTATTAGACTTAATGTTTGTTGGCACCGAAGCATACTGTTTTACCAGTGGGCGCGGCTTGGCACAAGTGGATGGACTGTTAGAAGTGCTTGCCAGTATCGAAGCTTGTATCGATCAACCGTTTAGCCAATTATATCCGTTGGTGATGGAACACGCCGCCTCACTCAGTGGTTGCGTCTGCGTGCTATTGAGTTGGGATGACGCTCGCCAGCATTTAATACAGTCCTTAAAACAGGCTGGAATACCATTATTGGTTATAATTGTTAGCCAAAATCCGCTAGAAATTGATTCAGAAAAATTCCCGTTTGTACATGTTGTCTATACTGATAAAATTGCAGAAAACTTGGCGGATTTATAACCAACCCAGGAGTGCAAGGCGTACCTTGCACAGATTTAAGGATTAACCGGATGATTAATAGTTGAAATCGGAGTAATGACGGTAAATCAATAACTTACATATTACTGGCCACTTTTCACATTCAAGGAATTTTAAGACTATGTATCAAGTCACGAGAGACGCTCAGATCAAAAACGGGCACTTGGAACTCAATAATCTTCCCTTTTCAGACGATGCAGCGGTTAAAGTCATTATTCTTCCAAAAGCCAATTTGGAAAAAATGTCGTTTGCACAAGCCCAAACATTAACACAGTCTATTCAAGGCAACCTTTCTGATGACATTGCTAAAGAAAGGGATTGTACATGAACTTATTTTTTGATACCAGTGCGGTAGTTAAACTTTACCATAACGAGAAAGGTACCGATAATCTGACCAATACCTTGCAACGTGATTTTGATAATTTGACTCTGTTGATGACCGATGTTTCAATGATAGAATTTCGTTCAGCCATAATGAAACGTGTCCGGATTAAAGATATAAAATTGGAACAAGCCCAAGAAATGGTAGAACTGTTCAACAATGATATACCGATGTTTAACATAATCGAAGTCAATACCGTGGTGAAAAATTTGGCGATACAGCTTTTAGAAGCAATTGCTCCTCGATCCAACTTGGGTACTTTAGATGCCATTCAACTAGCGGCATCCATTCTTTCTCATCAATGGATTACAATAGACTATTTTGTATCTTGCGATAAAAGACTGTTGAGCTTTGCTAAACAATACTTCAACACATTCAATCCAGAAATAGAGTCCGCTATGGACACCAACTTTGACAAAACTTCCGCTTGGTACTCCAATCGTGCTTGACTGGTGACGGAGTGGTGCCAAAATCCGCTAGAAATTGATTTGAAAAAATTTCCTTTTGTACATGTTATCTATACTGATACAATTGCAGAAAACTTGGCGGCTTTATAAGATAGATTCAAATAATAAATATACTCCTAACGTTCTTATGTTCGGATTTGTTGGCAGATGGTGGGCAAGCGGGCTTAAAGATTGTCGCATTTTTTAAGTGAGTCGTGACAGCAATCCCACCCTACAAGACTTTATAACCAACCCAGGAGTGCAAGGCGTACCTTGCACAGATTTAAGGATTAACCGGATGATTAATAGTGCCAAAATCCGCTAGAAATTGATTCAGAAAAATTCCCGTTTGTACATGTTGTCTATACTGATACAATTGCAGAAAACTTGGAGGTTTTATAAATAGGCTCAAATAATAAATATTTCAAGGAGTGAAATAATGATAAAAAGTTTTATCCATAAAGGTTTGGAACGTTTCTATCGTACTGGTAACAAAGCCAGTATTCAAGCAAAACACGCCAAACGACTGAGATTGATCCTTTCCAATTTGGATCAAGCTCAAACTCCTGAAGATATGAATTTGCCAGGTCTCATGTTGCATGAATTGAAAGGTAATCGCAAGGGTATTTGGGCGGTTAAAGTTAGTGGTAATTGGCGTGTCACGTTCCGTTTTATTGACCACGATGCTGAAATAGTCAATTATGAGGATTACCATTAATGAGGTGACACAATGAATATGTATAATCCAGCCCATCCAGGCGAAATTCTGAAGGAGCTAGTGATTCAACCTTTGGATATGTCCATCACTGAAGTCGCACGCCATCTTGATATAAGTATCAAAACACTTTCCAAGATATTGACTAAAGAGGCTGCTATTACACCGGAAATAGCTTTACGCCTTGAAATGACCTTCGGAAACCCTAACGCCGCCCATTGGTTAAGGTTACAAAATGCCTTTGATCTCTGGCAAATTCGACAGCGTTCCAGTGAGATTCATGTCATACCGATTCAACTCAATCAGGTAGCTGTTCAAGCATAATTTTCTCCAAAGTCCAAACTTTTTAGTTTGTTCGCTACTCCAAACTAAAGTTTGGACTCCGGAATATTAAATTTTTCATTATTATGACCCCACCACCCTTTTTATTAAGTTGCACTCTATTGTTTTGGGGATGGCAAAGTAATTTGCTTGCCTTTGCGATACCGATGGCGATGATTTTGGAGACGGCTCGTTGGGCGAAATGGCGATGGGCTTTGTCAGACAAGGATTTTAATCGGGTGACTGATTTGACCTCGTTGCTATTGGTTGTCGTCACTGTTTATCTGATCAATCAACAATCTATTCACGGTTTGATGACCTTGTTGAATTGGTTGCCGATGTTGTTTTTTCTATTGCTTGCCGCCCAAACTTATAGCACTCAGGGTTCTATCAAACTGAGCAGTTTGTTTTGGTCGTTGCGCCATTACGAAGCTAAGGGCGGACTCTCCTACCACAAAGCCAATTGGCGTATTAATCTCAGTTATCCTTATGTGATGATATGCCTGCTTTCTACCAGCGCTGCCAATCATAACAGTTCCTGGTTTTTTGGCGGGATATGTTTATTAGTCGTCTGGGGATTATCGGCGGCACGTCCGCAACGCTATTCGGTAATTGTCTTTAGCCTGTTATTAGTGGTCGCCAGTACCTTAGCTTATGCTGGCCAATTAAGCCTCTACCGCTTGCAAACGGAGATGGAAGAATTTATCTTGGATTGGATTCAGAAAAGGTTTTGGGCGGATCGAGACCCTTATCGGCAAAACACTGCCCTTGGTGATATTGGGCGGCTCAAACAGTCGGATCGAATTATTCTTCGGGTGGAAACGCCGCAGCCGCTGCTATTACGTGAAACCAGTTATAATATCTATTATAAAACCACCTGGTTCGCTAAAAATACCGGTTTTACCGAAATTTTACCAGACAGTAGTCATACGACTTGGACATTCAGAGCAACATTTCCTCCGTCTTTTCAACGGCGGGAAACCATTAAAGCCGAATTTCAAAAAGTGCAGATTTCTGCCTTTCTTCGCCAAGGTAAAGGAATGTTGGCATTACCTCATGGCACCGATAAAATCTCGGAACTGTTCGTGCCAATGCTGCAACGCAATGATTTTGGTGCCGTCAAAGTCGAAAATGGGCCAGGATTCATAAAATATACCGCCCATATTGGTCAAAAAAATACACCATTAGATCAACAACCCAGTCATTATGATTTATCACTCCCAACGGAGGAAACAGACGAACTGATTAAAATCTCAAATCAGTTAAATTTACCCAACCAAACCCCACAACAAGTACTAAAAACCCTAACGACATTTTTTGATCAGAATTTCCAATACTCACTCAATCTGACAGCACCAGCACGTCAACGGAACTCGAAAAATATCACCCCTCTGGCACATTTTTTAACAACCAGTCGCGCCGGACATTGCGAGTATTTTGCCACGGCAACTGTGTTATTATTACGCGCTGCCGGTATACCCTCGCGCTACGCCTCTGGCTACGCGGTCGAAGAATGGAGTTATTTCAAATCGAACTATGTAGTACGTCAACGCCATGCCCATGCGTGGGCACTCGCCTATATTGATGGACGCTGGGTAGAATTTGATACCACCCCAGCGGCTTGGGTAGGTTTAGAAGCAGAGATGGCGGCTTGGTGGGAACCGATTTATGATTTAGGCTCATTTATTGCGTACCAATTTTCAAAATGGCGTTGGCGCGAGACTGACGACAAATCTTCTAATGATTGGTTATTATGGTTGATTTTGCCGCTTGGATTAGTACTGATATGGCGACTGTATTCAAGAGAAAAAGTTTTTCGTTCACAAAAATCGGCTGCCAAAACAACAACCTCCATCGTGACTGGGGAAGATTCAGCCTTTTATCAAATTGTGCAACAATTAAACGCTGCCGGTTACCTTCGCCAATCGGGCGAAACGCTGAATGCTTGGATAAAACGCATAAAAGCGCAACAAATGTCAGCAGTGGATATACAAAACCTGCTGAGGTTGCACCAACGTTATCGGTTCGATCCCGCCGGCATCAGCGTAGCAGAAAAAACTCAATTAACAGCGTCCGTCAAAACATGGCTAGATTCTGTTAAAATATCTTGATTTCCAATGCCATTATGTAGGGGCAATCCTTTATGGTTGCCCTTAAAATTCTGGTTTTTTTTTATAGAAAAATAATAATATGAACGAAAACAATCCGATTATTTTAGTCGTCGATGATACTCTGACAAATCTGGCACTCTTGAGTGCCGTTTTGCAACAAGAAGGTTTTCAGGTTTTGTTAGCGAAAAATGGCGAGCGGGCATTGGATATTGCAAAGCAATACAAACCCGATCTGATTTTACTGGACATAGAAATGCCCGGCTGGAATGGCTACGAAACTTGTCGGCACATTAAAAAAGAATCCGATTTAGCACCCATTCCGGTTTTATTTCTATCTACCCTCAATAAAGCCGAAGATAAACTACGTGCTTTTGAAGCAGGTGGTATTGATTATGTACATAAACCTTTTCAAGAACAAGAATTATTGGCACGGGTGCGTACCCATATTGAATTATATCGCCTACGTGAAAAACTGCAACAAGAAATTGCTCAGAAAAACAATGAAATTTTAGCTCATGCCAATGACTTAGAAAAAAAAGTTGAGGAGCGTACCGTCGAACTCAATAAGGCTAAGGAAATGGCTGAAACGGCGAATATAGCTAAGAGTCAATTTCTCGCCAAGATGAGCCATGAATTGCGTACCCCAATGAATGCCATTATTGGATACAGCGAGATGCTGATAGAAGATGCTCAAGACTTAGGAATAACGGAATGTGTGGCTGATATTGGAAAAATTCACTCGGCGGGCAAACATTTGTTAGGACTGATTAATGATGTGTTAGATTTATCCAAAATCGAATCGGGGCGGATGGAAGTGTATTTGGAAACATTTCAAGTTGAAACGCTGATTGATGAAGTCCTTACCACCATTCAGCCGATTGTTGAACAGAAAAAAAATCGCTTGGAAGTAAAAATTATCAATTCGCTGGGAAAAATACAAGCCGATTTTACCAAAACCCGTCAAATTTTGATTAATCTACTGAGTAATGCCGCTAAATTTACCGAAGAAGGTTCAATTCGCATTGAATTTAAACGCGAATTTGCATCGAAAGGGAACGGAGATAGGCTTTACTTTGGTGTCAGTGATAATGGCATTGGCATGACTCCCGAACAACAACAAAAGCTCTTTCAACCCTTCACACAAGTTGATGCGTCTACCACGCGCCGCTTTGGTGGCACCGGTTTAGGGCTTGCGATTACTAAGCAATTCATTGATATGATGGGCGGAAATATCCGCGTTGAAAGCGAGTTTGGAAAAGGCAGCCTGTTTATGGTTTGTTTGCCAGCGCAGGTTGAATCGGAGCCAGCCAGCCCGGCACAATCGATGGAAGAATTAGGAGCAACTTTAGAAGGAAGCGGTTTTCTTTTAATTATTGATGATGATGTGATTACGCGAGAATTGCTTAAAAATTATCTGAGCAAACTTGGACATTCAGTAGCCGCCGCGGCTAATGGAGAAGAAGGGCTCCAACTGGCTAAAAAACTGCGCCCGGATGCCATTCTTCTCGATGTCAAAATGCCCGGCATGGATGGTTGGAGAGTACTTTCCACCCTGAAAAATAACTCATTGTTATCCGACATCCCGGTGATTATGACTTCCATTGAAGAAGATCGAAATAAAGGCTATGCGCTGGGCGCAACCGATTACCTGGTGAAACCGGTGGGACGTGATCAATTGGCAACCATTTTAAAGAAATACCAAATTGGTGATCAATCGCAACGTTTAGTCATGGTGGTTGAAGACGATAAGATCACTAGAGATATCATGACCAATATGCTGAAAAAAGAAGGTTTGCGAGTCTTTAAAGCGGAAAACGGCAAAGTTGCCCTAGAACATATTGAAGAGAAAAAGCCTTCCTTGATTTTATTAGACTTACTGATGCCAGAAATGGACGGTTTTGAATTGATCGAACACCTGCGCGAAAATCCCAAATGGCGTTCTATACCGGTTGTCGTCCTAACTTCAACCAAACTCAGCACGGAAGATCAAGCTCGATTACATGGATATGTCGATTTCATCTTTCAGAAAGAAACCCACAACCGCGAAGAATTACTGGGCGGAATTCAAAAACAAATTGCCGCCGCTATGCACGACACCCAAGCAAAAGAAGACGAATCGGTTTGGTCGCTTGAAAACGATTTTAAGCCGCATTAATAGTTAGTTGGAGTACCAAGCTTTAGCTTGGTACCCCAATATCTATTTAACCATCAAATTGACGAATTAACGCATCGGCAAAGCCACTGGTAGAGACTTCGGTAGCATTATCCATTTGGCGAGCAAAATCATAAGTGACGATTTTTTTCTGAATCACCTTTGGATACGCAGCCGTGATTAAATCAGCCGCCTCTTTCCAGCCAATGTATTCCAACATATTCACGCCACTGAGCAGCAATGAACTCGGATTAACTTTATCCAAATTAGCATACTTGGGTGCGGTACCATGAGTCGCCTCAAACACCGCGACATGATCAGCAATATTAGCCCCCGGAGCAATACCAATACCGCCCACTTCGGCGGCAATCGCGTCAGACAGATAATCGCCGTTGAGATTGGTAGTAGCAATCACATCAAATTCACTTGGACGAAGCAACATTAATTGGAACATAATATCAGCAATGCGATCCTTAATCACCACTTTGCCTTCCGGTTGCTTACCGTCATATTGGCTGTACAACTGCTCTTCAGTGATGGTAAACTCACCAAATTCTTCACGAGCCAATTCATAGCCCCAGTTACGAAAAGCCCCTTCGGTGTATTTCATAATGTTGCCTTTATGCACCAAAGTCACACTTTTTCGTTGATTATCAATGGCATACTGAATGGCCTTGCGTACCAAACGTTTACTACCAAACGGACTGATCGGTTTGACACCAATCCCGCTGTCCTCAAAAAAAGTGGCACCCATTTCTTCTTTCAGAAATTTCTCGACTTTTCGCATTTCCGGAGACCCCGATTGATACTCAATTCCGGCGTAAACGTCCTCAGTATTTTCACGGAAAATGACCACATCAACCAACTCCGGATGAAGCAGCGGAGAAGGTACGCCACTGTAATAACACACTGGGCGCACACAGGCATACAAATCCAGGGTCTGGCGCAATGTCACATTCAACGAACGAAAACCGCCCCCAATGGGCGTAGTCAATGGCCCCTTGATAGAGACAATCAGCTCCGTCAACGCTTGACAAGTTTCATCAGGAAAAATATGGCCATCATATTTTTCGGCGGCTTTTTCGCCCATAAACAATTCCACCCAGTGGATTTGGCGTTGACCATTGTAGGCCTTTTGAACGGCCGCATCCCAGACACGTAGGCAAGCCTTAGTAATATCGGGGCCAATACCATCTCCCTCAACATAGCCTAAAAACGGATGATCAGGAACAACCAATTGATTATTTTGGATAGAAATTTTACTACCCCCTTCCGGAAATTTTATCTGCTCAAAGGACATAGACAATAAGCCTCCAATGTGATGTATTAAACGGCTTGGTACCGCACTTGAAGAAAATTGTTGGTTAAATTTTTATCGGATACCGTATCTAATTCATTTTATAACCACCTAATGAGTTATAAAAAATTTTATATCATACAACAAATCAAAAAAAAAACGAATTAAAAAAAATCATTCCAATCAAATTCTAAAAAGGGATCAATACTAATTTTGAAGTACAAGTAAATTTTGCGTGCCAAAACTTGAACATCGAAAAGACAATAATTAATAATCAAAAAAAATACTATGCTATCACCATCACTCCCACAAATTTTACTCAACTCACTACTGGACAATCAAATGGCTGCCAGGGCTGGTAAAAAAGCCCTCGCCATTGTCAAAGCCCACTTTACCCTCACCGGCTCTGAAATTAACAAAGCCTACCAAAACAGCTATGGCTATTCCCTTGTCGCAATCACAGTTGGCTTGTCAGCTTCGGAGCAAAAATTAGCCTTTGTGCGAAAATTTCTCCACTCCAAAATCACTCGTGAATTTGCTGACCAAATAGAACTGAACTATTTCCTACCTTTTGCCGAAGAGTGCTTTGTTCCAGAAGAAAGCTTGGGTGAATTACGCCAACAATTCATTGCCGAACTGAAAAAATCGGCCAAAATCAAGGACGATCTATTTCAAGTTGAAGAAATCGGCGAAGAAGAGTTAACCGACTTAATCAATTATCAAGGTAGCTTCGCGATTACCGAATTAGTCATTACCCAAATGCAAGAAATCATGAAGTTGGACGAAACGTTGGCCGAGTTTCTTCGTTACCAAGAATTGTTGGGCAACGCCATTCTGTTTTTCTTCCGTGAACAGCTTCGCAACGATGAACGGCTGGAAAAAACCCATGCCGCTTTACAACGCGAAGGTCTCACTATGGGCGTACAAGATATCCAAGCCAAGCTCAAAGCGGCGGAAGAACAGATTGTTAAAGCAGTCAAAGACAATTCACCTAACCTACCAGAACTCGTTCAACAACTGGACAACTTAAAACAAACCCAAACGACTTGGCAAACTCACCATGAAGAATTGATCGCCCAAATTCGCCCATTTGAAAATTGGACTAATTTATTAACTACCCAAGTTGATAAAGTGTTAGAGGTGATAGCACCCATCGATTGGAAATTAGATGATATCCGTCAGAATGTCAACAAAGTACTGGTCAAACAGGACGAACTGTTAGACAAATTTGAACAATTGATGCAGCGCTATGATTTATCAACTCGTATCAAGCCCAGTGACGAACTCACTCAACACAATAATACCAGCCTGAAAGAAATTGAGCAAACCTTAACGGATTTAAATCGGTTACCAAGACATACTCCGAAATATCATCGGCTCGCCTTTATGGCTGGCAGTATATTATCCTCTACCGGTGAATTAGCACAATCCGAGCATTGGTTATTACAAGTGCGAGACACGGCCAAAAATCTGGCCGATAAAGCGTTAGCTTGTTTCAACTTATTTCAAATTAGGGTGCGACGTAAGGCTTACTCGGAAGCCTTTTCCGATTTGCAAACCGCCATTGAGTTAGATCGTCAACAATATGCCCTGCATGAAGTAGAAAAATATCCAATGCTGGAACTGTTAGGAGCCGGAGGTATGGGCTGCGTGTTTTTATGTTGGAACCAGTGGCGCGACAACCAAGTGGTTGTGAAATGTTTTTGGGAAGCTCCCGAAGGTCCAAGAGAATCGGTTTTTAAAGAAGCATTGACCATGTACGACGTGGCCGGAGAATATGTACTCCAACCGCTCGATTATGGCTATGTCAATGCCGACAAAATGGAACGTTCTTACTTTGTCACCGAATATATTGAAGGTGCCTTAGATGGCGAAGCCTGGTTAACCAAATATGGCAAGCTCAATTTAAATACTGGCCTCACCGTCGGACTGCAAGTCGCGCAAGGACTCGATGCCGCGCATCAAAAAGGCATTTATCATCATGATCTGAAGCCGGCTAACTTACTATTAAAATCGTCGCCGGACAATAGCTTAACCGTTAAAATCATTGACTTTGGATTAGCGCAAGTGGCACCAAACTTGAAACAACAAGCGATGATGACTCAACGCCAGCATGGTAAAAGTTTATTAATTCAAGATATTTTTGGGACGTTGGACTACGCGCCACCGGAGCAATTGGGCGAAAAGCAATACGGTAAGCCTGGGGCCAAAAGTGATGTGTTTGCGTTGGGAGCCACTTTATATCACTTATTCAGTGGTGAAAGCCCACGCTTCCTCCATCCCAGCGAATTGCCAGAAGTGCCGGAATTAAAAGTGTTATTATTAAATTGCTTAAAACGCTATCCGGAACAGCGGCCTGAACTCCAAATGGTGATAACGCAATTAAAGCAACTTTTGGATAAGCTGGCTCGTTCTGCCAACAACGCGACCCTTCCCAATCGAATTGAACCCAAATTAGTGACTTCTGATTCAGCGACAATTGAGCCTCAAGTTGCATTATCAGATTGGGCTGAACCAGAGTCGAAAGAAGTTAACCTATCCTATTCGGCTACGGTTGAACCACAAATCGCCGCCTCCGAATCGGCTATGACTGAACCGAAAATCGTGGCTGAAAAATCGGCTATGATTGAACATAAGCATCAACCCAAAACAGCCGTACCGGAGGCTGCTCTAATTGAAGCAACAATCGCCGCCTCTCATTCCGCTACGAATCTACCTCATGCCTCAGAATCGGCTAATATTCAACCACAAATAATTGTACCAGAAAATGCTCTAATTGAAGCAACAATCGTCGCCTCTCATTCGGTTACGGTTGAACCACAAATCGCTGCTTCCGAATCGGCGGCCACTCAACCCAAAATAGTTATACCAGAAGCTGCCCTAATTGAACCGAAACTCTTGACTTCTGAATCGGCAGCGACTCAACCCAAAATATCGGCCTCCGAATCGGCTAGAACTGAACCCAAAATAGCCATACCAAAATTAGCTCCAACTGAACAAAACATGGCCGCCTCCAAATCGGCTACGACTCAACCCCAACCAATAGCCACGATTCAACCCAAAGTAGCCACCGTATCATCGGCCATGCCAGAACCGAAAATCACAATTCAACCGAAACTCACCACCTCCAATGACTCTGTCACGATTCAATCCCAAATAGCTATGCCTAACTCAGCCACCCTTGAACCGCAAACCGTTCAGCATCACTCCGCCGCAACTGAACCGAGAACTGTTCAGCATTACTCTGCCACAACGGAACCACAAATCGCCACGCCAGAATCGGCGACGATTTTAAAGAAATTATATACTTTACAAGAACATTATCCGGCGGTCAATTCAGTTGCCTTTAGTCCCGATGGACGCTTCCTTGCTTCGGCGATAGAGGATGGAACCCTTAAATTATGGGACGTGAATACCGCCAAGGTGCAACGCATCCTCACAATCAGAAAAGGAGTGTTGGGACTATTACATCGAACGCGTACTCAAGGATATAATTCAGTGGCCTTTAGCCCGGACGGATACACGTTGGCTTCCGGTTGCATGGACAAAACCATCAAATTGTGGAATCTGAATAAGAGTCATCTGTGCCGTACCCTCAAAGGGCATCAGCTTTCAGTGGAATCAGTGGCTTTCAGCCCCGATGGATATACCCTAGCTTCTGGGAGCAAAGACAAAACCATCCGACTGTGGGATGTGAGCAGCGGAAAAATACGTCGTATTATGCAATGTAATAGTGCCGTGTTATCAGTTGCTTTTAGTTTTGATGGACGCACCTTGGCTGCTGGGGGGGTATGTTTTAATTACATCAATCTGATACTCTGGAACGTGAGTACCGGAAAAGTGCGAAAAGAACTCTCGCATGGCGACAACAAGGTTATATCCATTGCCTTTAGCCCTGACGGACATCTCATGGCTTCTGGGAGCCAAGATAAAACCATCGTGCTGTGGGATCCGAATACCGGACAAATGCTGCGTATCTTGGAAGGGCATGGCACACATAATCGGGGGGAAGTGCATTCACTCGCGTTCAGTCCCAATAAACACATTCTGGCCTCCGCTGGAGGCGATTCTACGATTAAATTGTGGGACATTTCAACCGGACAACATATATTGACTCTGCAAGGGCATGAAGATACGGTGACTTCGGTGGCTTTTAGCCCAGAAGGGCATCTTCTTGCTTCGGGAAGCAAAGATACGACGATTAAATTGTGGGGATAGATGTTCAGATAAATAATTTTACCAAAGTGATCTATAATCCCCCCAGGTTTCACCTCTTGCTCTTCACATTCAACTCATTCGTGGTTGATATTGTTGGATATCACTCGTAGGGTGGGTAAGCGGGCAACACCATTTTGGTCATTTTAAAAATCAGGTCTGCCCACTTGCCCACCGCCTTTTATCCTTTTGGGTTGGGCACTTAACGTCAAAATAAGGTTTCCCATTCCGTTTTTTCCCAGAAAGCTTGTAATTGGGTAAATTCGTCAGTTAAAGTGCTTAGTAGTTGTTCCACTTGTGCCAAGTCGCCTTGTTTAGCAGCGGCTTCAGCGGTGAAGGCTATCTCTCCTAATCGCAACGCGCCGACGCTACGCGCATTCCCTTTGATTGAATGAGCGGAACGTTCCGCATTTTTTGGATGGTTTTGTTGTAATGCGGTTTGTAATTTTTCGATTTGGTTGGGCGTATCTTGGGTAAATTTATCGATGATTTTTGCTAAAATACGTTGGTTGCCAATCGCTATGCGCTTCGCTTGTTCGGCATCAAATATGGGTAAGTCTTTCACAGAAGGTGCGCTTTCTTCATTCGACGGTTCGCTTGGCAACGAGACGGCTGGCGGTGAAGTCTGAGAAGACGGCTGCTTTGGGCACTCGGTTCGCTCTTTCGGGGGAATCGAGGGCTTATGGTTTTTTTCGGGCGGATTAGTGGTTTTATCGGGTGTAGTCTTGGTGATGCCCGATTGTACATGACTAGAAGCCATTTTGGCTACACTGCCATCTTGGTTCTGATGACTCGGCGATTGAGTGTTTTCTGTTGAAGCGGTAGGTGATAGGTATTTTTCTACCACTTCTCCGAGACATTCTATTGTGATAGGCTTACCAATACAATCGTTCATGCCGGCAGCCAGATAGCATTTGATATCCTCAGCTTGGTTATTGGCAGTGACCGCGACAATCGGGGTGTTGTTGCGTTGACGAATGAGTTTTGTCGCTTCTACGCCATCCATCACCGGCATTTGTATATCCATCAGTATTAAATGATAGTCGTTATCAGCACATTGATTGACGGCCAGTTGGCCATTCTCGACAATATCTACACTGCATCCAAGTAATTCCAACATGTTGGTGGCTACCAGACGGCTGAAAGAGTTGTCTTCTACGACTAAGACTTTTCGAGTGCTTTTCGGTTTTTGGATTCCGGTAACCTCTGGATTTGTTATGGTAGAAGAGGGTGGCAATATCGCACGGTGAGTTTTACTAGCCTCTCTCCTGGGTAGGAAGTGGGTAGAGGATTTAAAATCCAAATAGGGTGGTTGAATGAGGCGAGTCTGATAAGAAGGACAGTATTTGTTGAGTAGCTCAAAAAGCCCTTCAAAGCTGATTGGCTTAGCAATATAATCATTCATTCCAGCCGCTAAACATTTTTTCGCATCATTGGGCATGGCATTAGCGGTCATGGCGATAATGATCTGTTTGGAGTTTGGGGTGGCCGATGAGGTGTGCGCTTCGCGCTGTCGTATGAGTTGCGTGGCTTCCAAACCGTCCATTTCCGGCATTTGTATATCCATAAAAATCACTGAAAACTTCTGCTGTTCAAGTATATCTACTGCTTGACGACCATTGGCAGCCGGTGTGACTTGGCAACCCAGTTGTTCGAGCATTTTCATAGCCACCATGCTGTTGACTTCATTGTCTTCAACGAGCAGCACCGGCGTGTTGAGATAATTTTTTGGGTGGTTCAACTGAAATTTGTTGATGTGTTCCATGGTGAACAATTTTAGCGGTTGCGAATGTTCAAAAGCGTTTCGTAGTGCCAATAACGCTTGTTGCAGTTGATTTTGAGGTAAGGGTTTAACCAGAAGGGCAGAAAATCCTATCTGCTGCAATTGGTGACTGTTTTGTTGATAGCCGGCTGATGATAGCATAACTAGAATCGTTTCTTTAAGCAACGAATCTTGTTTAATAAGCTTTCCTAATTGTTCACCATCCATGATCGGCATTAAATAATCAATCAGGGCTAACCAATAAGGGTCTTGTTGCTGTTGTGCGTGGCGTAACTCGGTTAAAGCGGCTTCGCCACTGTCTACTGCCCTCGCTCGGATTTGCATGCTTTCTAGCTGTTCTATCAAGATTTGTTGATTCACCGAATTATCATCTACAACCAGAATTCGTTGGCCTTGTAAAGAGTGAAGTTCTGGAACCGTCGATTGAAGTAAGCCTGAATGATTTAAGGCCGAACGGTTTTCATCATCAGCTATTGGCAAGCGTAGGCTAAAGGTGAAAGTTGAGCCTTGGTTCCATTCGCTGTCCACGCCAATTTCACCATTCATTAGGTTAACCAGTTGGTTGCAGATAGCCAGTCCGAGTCCGGTTCCACCAAATGGTCGGGTGGTTGAGGTATCCGCTTGAGTAAATTTATCGAATATGGTTGGCAGTTTATCGGGCGGAATACCTATTCCAGTATCTTTTATCTGGAAGATCATCTGAGCCGATTTCAATATTCGGTTTTGGCAATCTACGTCAATCAGGACATAGCCCTGGTGGGTAAATTTAATCGCGTTGCCGACCAGATTGGTCAGAATTTGTCGGATTCGGCCGGCATCGCCCACCAAATAGCGTGGCGCGTATGGAGCGTAGCGGACTATGAGTTCAAATCCTTTGGATTCAGCTACAATAGAGAATAAGCGAGCCACTTCTAAAACGGCTTCTTCTAAATCAAACTCGACCAGCTCTAACGACAGTTTGCCGGCCTCTATTTTGGAAAAATCCAGTATGTCATTGATAATAATTCGTAACGATTCCGTTGATTGGTAGATTAGGTCAGCATATTCGCGTTGTTTGGGTGTGAGTTCGGTATTGAGTAATAATTCGGTCATGCCGACTACCCCATTCATTGGAGTACGAATTTCATGACTCATATTTGCCAAAAATTCGCTTTTAGCGCGAGTGGCTGCCTCGGCGGCTTCTTTGGCACGACGTAATTCTTGTTCGGTGTGTTTGCGTTCGGTAACGTCACGCCCCACCGCTTGATATTCAATCAACTGACCGTTGTCGTCAAACATGGCACGACCAATCCAATGTTGCCAACACTCTTCGCCGTTTAAAATCGAGCAGTGTTCCATCTCTGTCACCTGATTTTCCCGATTCAAACTCTCCATCATTTGAGTGATCACTTCCTGTATTTCATCAAAGATGAACGGAGTAAAGTATTGTCCAATTAATTCGGCTTCGGTGGTATTGAAATAGCGGCAGTAGGCTTCGTTGACAAAACTGAGGCGGCCATTTGGTAAATATCGACAAATCAATTCGGTTTGTTCTTGTACAATGGTTCGATAACGCTGCTCATTGATTTTTAAAGCTTCTTCAGTGCGTTTGCGCTCGGTAATATCAGTCGCAATTTGTAAATGTACCCAACGGCCATCAACCCAACGAATGGCACGAGCATGGGTTAAGTACCATTGACCGGTTTTGTTATCGAGAATTTCCGCTCGATACACTCCGGTTGGTTCTCCTTGGTCATTTAATAATCGGTTATTGCTACAGTTGGTACAAGGCTGGTTTTGTCCCTGATGCAAGGTTTTCCAACAAATTTGCTGAGTGGCAATGGGTCCAAAGGTTTTTTGTCCGTATTGATTGACATATAATAGTTCATAAGTCCGCATATCGGCGACATAAACAAGCGATTCTAAGCTATCTAATATGGTTAATAGTCGTTCATGGGCATCAATCACGGCCAGTTCATGTTGTTTATGTTCAGTCATGTCGCGGATAATGGCATAGATTTTTCCTTGTTCTACCAGCGGGTAGGCGTTCCAAGAAAACCAGCGGTAGGAATTATTTTTACAGCGATAGCGATTTTCAAAGCGGTGTATCGATTGTCCTTTAATGAGCTGATCAAAAAAGCGATGAGTATTGTCCCAATCGTCAGGATGTACGAATGCTGAAAAGGGTTTGTTCAATAACTGTTGGCGACCATAACCTAAGGTCCGTTCCCAAGCTGGATTGAGTCTTAGGAAATAACCATTGAAACAGATAACGCACTGTAGATCAATTGACAGATCAAACAGTCGATCACGTTCTTCTTCTACTTGTTTTCTTTCGGTGATGTCTATAACAATGCTAATGACTGCGTCTAAACCTTGGTTTGGGTTGCGAAGGGCAGAGCAAGAAAGTTCAGCCCATAACACCTTGCCATTTTTGTGATTCAAGCGAATTTCAGTGCGAAAATGATCCAGATCACCCCGTTTGATATCTTGCATCAGGATTTCTATCGCGAAGTAGTCATCATAATGGTATAATTCCTTATTTTTTTTAACGCGCATTTCTTCAGCCGTGTAGCCGAGCATGTCTAGCCACCTGGGGTTGAATTTTAGGTAGTGGCCTTTTGGGTTCATCAGTGTGATGGCAACGGCGGCATTATTGAATATGGCCCGAAAACGTTTTTCGCTTAATGCTAAAGTATCTTCCATCTGTTTACGTTCCGTGATGTCACTGAATGTGGAAACAACGGCATAAGGTTGTTTATCGCCTGGGTGCCATAAGGGTTGAGAATTGATAGATAGCCAAACCATATTTTCCGGTTTCTGTATGCCGATTATAACGTTGCAGCTTGGGTGTCCAGTACGGAGAGTCGCCTGATAAGGCAATTCTTCTTTGGACAATAAAGTCCCCTGTTCATCAATGATTTGCCATTCAGGTACTAGAAAAGTGGTTCCTAGAAGTGGTTCGGCTGAGATGCCCAAAATCTTTTCGGCACTGGCATTACCGGCACAAACTCGTCCATCAGCATATTGCAGCACCACGCCTTCTGGCATGGCAGTCACGATAGAGTGATAACACCGCTCATGTCTTTCATTTTGGCAACGAGTCAGGAATAGACCGATTAATTCGGTAGCGGTTTGTAACAGATAAATATCGTCGGTTGGCCATAGTTGTGAGGTGTTCTGAGTGCCAAAATAAACAAAGCCATACCATTGTCCAGCAACGTCAATCGGGATGACTAACAAGGAAAGACAATCTAAGGCGGATAAAAATTCTTGTTCGCTGGCTGGAAAATCGGCCACCTTGCCACTGATGAGTTGGCCTTTAGAAAGCCGGTTTTGCCAGCGATTGAGACTGGGTTGGTAAAACCCAGAGCGATTAAGAACGGATTGAGCCGGTGTTGACCCTGAGACCATTTGGTGGGTGCATAATGTCCCCAAACCTTGCTTGGCATCGGTAAAATTCTTAAACACGCCGGCTCGACTGATTGAGGTTGCATTAAGCAAGGTGCTTAGAACTTCAAACAGTGGTTCCTCATCAGAGTGGCTTCTCAACAATTGGCGTGAACAAGCCACTAAAGTTTGTTCATACTGTAAACGGATCGCAGTCATTTTGGTCATTGCTTTACACACCCTTAATGTTGTAAGTAGCGAATATTGGGTATTTTAAAGGGCAACCACAACGGATTGCCCATTTCAACCAGATATGCAATCCGTTATGGTTGCACTAAATAAAACAACAACCGGCTATAACGGTAACTGACCCGTTCAGCTTTGGACTCCAACAACCCGCTAAGGAACGTGCATAAAATAACTTCGACAACTTGTTATCAAGATAATGAGAATAACGGAATAGCCAATGATTAAGGAATATTTCATTTCGTGTGCGTTCCTTAGTCAACCGGAGGGTAACCACAACGGATTACGGGAGGGTAACCACAACGGATTACCCCTACGAATCAATGACCAATGGGGCAATCCTTTATGGTTGCCCCCAATCCGTTATGGTTGCCCTAATTATTTCATGCACGTTCCTAATAGAATATTGACCGGGTGCTAGTGTTGCTGACGGTCTTTGTGATAAGAACGGCCGGTGCCGGCTGGAATTAAACGACCTATGATAAGGTTTTCCTTGAGGCCGCGTAGTTCATCAATCTTACCTTTCACGGCACTGGCCAGTAGTACCCGCGTCGTGTCCACAAACGAGGCGGCTGAGATGAATGATTCGGTAGCGAGTGAGGATTTGGTAATGCCTAATAAGTTGGGTTCCCAAGTCGCTGGTTGGCCAGAGTTTTCTATGACGGTTTGGTTTTCTTCTTGTAATTTAGAGTATGTGACATACTCGCCACTCAAAAAGCGGGTGTCGCCTGGTTCCACAATGGCGATGGTTCGCAACATTTGTCGTATGATCACCTCAACATGTTTGTCGTTAATCTTAATACCGTGGTGAGTATATATTTGTTGTATTTCCTTGATCAGGTATTCTACCAAGTCATTGATGCCTTTTAGGTGTAGAATATCATGAAGATTCATCTCTCCTTCTACAAGTTCTTCACCTATTTCTACCGGTTGCCCAGCTGACAGGCTGGGTTGTCTCCATTTGGGAATAGAAAATTGCTCGGTTTGGCCGTCTTCATCGGTGATAATGAAGCGATGTTGAGTCTTAGTGTTTTTCCCAAGAGTAATGGTGCCAGAGCAGCGGGCTAAAATAGCGGGTTCCTTGGGAATACGGGCCTCAAATAAATCGATTACGCGAAGTAAACCATTGGCCATCTCACGATTTTTTCTTCCGATATCAATATGTGCAATGATATCTCCGGCATTGACTTTAGCACCTTCTTCGAGGGTAATAATAGCGTATGGAGGTAAGACATAGATAACCGGTTGTTTGGAACCGGTTGACTTGATATCTCGGTTAGATTTATCAACAAGTTTAACCCTTGGCAGCCAATCTTTGGCATGTGTAGGCCACTGTTTAGGAGCTTTAACCTGATAAGTCACCTGTCCATTGTTTTCATCGATTTCACGATTAACAGTAACACCTTCAATCACATCCATAAAATGAACATATCCGGTTACTTCGGTAATAATCGGATAGCTGTGAGGGTCCCAATAGGCTATCCGTTGGTCCTCCTTCACCTTATCGCCGTCCTTGACAGAAACTATGGCTCCGTAAGGGATTTTATGACACTGGCGTTTTATTCCTGAACTGTCAAGGACAATGATTTCACCAGAATGGGAAACGTTGATGAAGTGAGGATTGGAAGCGAATGATTTGGTCATTGTTTTGCCATCCTTCTTCGCTTTCAGCCGAATCAGCTTGAGATTGTCAAGTTGAATCACGCCGTTGTACTTGACTTCAAGATGATTGACGGAGGATTGGAGCTTAGCCACGCCCCCGGCACGACGGGCACAACAAGCCAATTGATTCGCACATTCGCCAATAGACTGAGCGGCCATAACTCCGATAGCTTCACCAATAGTTATCAACTGTCCGTTTGCCAAATCATACCCGTAACACTTGGCACAAACCCCGTGCTTGGACTGGCAAGTAATCGGAGAACGTACTTTAATCTGATTGACTTCCATTCGTTCCAGAAAGTTGACCCAATGTTCATCAAGCATGGTACCGGCAGTCACTATTGGTGTTTGGCGTTCTGGAATAAAAATATCTTCTGCCACCACACGTCCAAGTATTCTGTCAGATAACGATTCGATAACTTGCCCATCCTGAGTGAAAGCCGTAAAAGTCAAACCGTCGCTGGTGCCACAATCTGATTCAGCAATGATGATATCTTGAGCGACATCTACCAGTCGTCGAGTTAAGTAACCAGCGTTAGCCGTTCTGATAACGGTATCAGTTTGCCCCTTTCTAGCCCCGTGACTGGAAATAAAATACTGATGCACATTTAACCCGTCACGGAAATTACGAGTGATCGGTCTCTCAAGAATAGAGCCATCTGATTTCTTCATCAGTCCACGCATACCGGACAATTGAAAAATGGGAGTTAAACTTTGCACTCCCGCCTCTACCATCAGATACAAAATATTTTCAGGAAGGCTATTTTTTTGAACTTTTTTGGTTCTCCGGTTGGAACTTAAGGTTTTTCCGGTAACTCCTTTAAATTCATCATTCACAGCTTGTGTCATTTGCTCGTTAGTTTTTGTCCAAATATCAATAATTTGATTGTAACGTTGGCCGTTGGTTATTAGGCCTTTGATATATTGCTGTTGGATTTTATCAACGGCCAGACGAGCTTCCTTAATAAGACGCGACTTTTGTGGCGGCACCACCATATCTTTAATAGCGAGGGTAATGCCCGCGTGAGTGGCGTAAGTCAAGCCCAATGAGGACAGGTTTTCAACCCAACTGAGGGTTTTTTTGGTGCCCATAAGGCGATAACAGTAGTGAATCAACTCCGAAATAATTGGACTTGTTAAAGAGCGGTTGATGAACTCAAAGGACACTTCCTTTGGCAAACATTGTGAAAGTATGGCCCGCCCAACGGTCGTTTGAACACGTTCTTCTTGTTCTTCTTCAATTTGGAGACGAACTTCGCAGCGTTCTGATAATTCTACCACGTTGCTGTCGTAAGCACGTTCTACTTCTTGAACATTGGCAAACACTCTTCCTTCACCAGAAGATTCCTGGGGGGGGTCACGAGTCATCAGATATAAACCCAAAACCATTTCTTGTGAAGGCATAATCAAAGGTTTTCCATTCACCGGTGAATAGATATGATGGTCAGACATCATCAAGACCCTTGCCTCCATTTGCGCTTCAATGGAGAGAGGAATATGCACGGCCATCTGATCTCCATCAAAATGGGCATCAAAAGCTTTGCATATCAGTGGATGTAATTGAATCGCCTTACCCTCAATCAATACCGGCTCAAAAGCCTGAATACCTAAACGATACAAAGTGGGTACTCGATTGAGTAGCACCGGATGTTGCCGAACGACTTCTTTAAGAGCCTTCCAAATCGGATCAGTTTTTTGTTCAACACACTTTTTAGCCGCACTAATGGAAGTGGCTAACTGGTCTTCTTGCAATTTGTGAAATAAAAACGGTTTAAAGAGTTCCAAAGCCATTTCTTTGGGCAAACCACATTGATGCAACTTTAAAGAAGGCTCTGCTACAATTACTGAACGCCCAGAGTAATCGACGCGCTTACCCAACAGGTTTTGGCGAAAACGGCCCTGTTTTCCTTTAATCATATTGGCCAACGATTGAAGCTGTAACTTATTAATTCCAGTAAAAACCCGGCCTCGCCGCCCATTATCAAACAAGGCATCGACGGATTCCTGTAAGAGACGCTTCTCATTACGGATGACAACATCAGGAGCCTTCAAGTTGAGCAAGCGTTTAGTACGATTATTACGATTAATCACGCGACGATATAAATCATTCAAATCAGAGGACGCAAAACGTGATCCGCCGTCAAGTGGTACTAAAGGACGTAAATCGGGTGGTAGAACCGGCAACGCGGTTAATATCATCCATTCGGGTTTCTGATCAGAATTTAGTAGGCTTTGAACCAATTTTAGGCGCTTTGTCAGTCTTTTACGGGTATTTTCAGAATGGCTATTATGGATTTGTTCACGCAGCTGTTCGTGTTCCCGTTCTAAATCGAGCGTGCGTAATAATTCATAGATCGCCTCGGATCCCATTCGTGCCTCAAATTCATCGCCATAAGCTTCCAAGGCTTCCAAATAAGCTCCCTCTGACAACAGTTGTCCCATTTTTAAAGAAGTAGAAGCTGGATCAGTGACAACATGAGTTTCAAAATAGATGACCCGTTCCAAATCACGCACGGACATATCTAACAACAACCCAATGCGAGAAGGTAGTGACTTGAAGTACCAGATATGTGCCACTGGAACAGCCAATTCAATATGTCCCATACGTTCACGGCGCACCGAATTTTTGGTCACTTCGACACCACATCGTTCACAAACGATGCCTTGATGCTTAAAGAGTTTGTACTTACCACACAAACACTCGTAATCTTTGGTTGGGCCAAAAATCTTCGCGCAAAAAAGTCCCTCGTTTTCTGGCTTGAAAGAACGATAATTAATCGTTTCGGCGGTTTTGACTTCTCCATAAGACCATGAACGAATTTTTTCCGGAGAAGCTAAACCGATATAAATTCTATCAAAATCTTTTGCATGACCAATGTTAGACAATAAATTAAATAAATCTTTCATATCAGTTATGATTATTGTATCTGTAGATGTTCCTCGATGTTCAAGTTTTTTAGGTAGTCTTCTATAAGGGTCTTCACGATAGACATTTTTTGGTCTTTCGAGCCTCTTGCAAAACTCTTTTTGAAAGTTTCCTTTAGTGTAACCAGTTGCTCTTAACATTCAACCCCTATCGGGGTTGTCCCAGGTTTCACCTGGGGTGAAAGCAAGAGGCGAGTGGGGTTATTCTTTTAACAATATCAACCCCGTAGGGGTTGAACGTTAAGAGCCAGTGGTGAAACCTGGGGTTTTGCAAAAGCCTCAATGGATTGATTTATTAATGTTGACCTTTCCAAAATCATAATAAGTTATTGTTTATATTTAAGTTATACGAAAAGCGTCATGAACATTATGTAGGGGCAATCCTTTATGGTTGCCCCCAATCCTTTATGGTTGCCCTAATTATTTCATGCACGTTCCTTATTTGTTTCTCGGAAAATTATCGAAAATCGCTGTCATTCAAGTAAAGCAAAAATTATGCCAGATATATATTCGATGAGCATTTTTGGATGTCCAAACTGAAGTTTGGACTCCATTAATGTAGGGGCAATCCGTTATGGTTGCCCCCAATCCGTTATGACCTACTTATCATTTATTAGCGCGATTGTTAATCAGATTATCAACCACATCCGGATCAGCCAAAGTGGAGGTGTCTCCTAAATGACTGATCTCGTTGGCAGCAATCTTACGCAAAATGCGGCGCATGATTTTACCAGAGCGCGTTTTGGGTAAGCCAGGTGCCCATTGAATCACATCTGGAGACGCTATCGGACCAATTTCAGTACGAACCTGTTTCACCAACTCTTTACGGAGTTCTTCAGACGGCTCGATATTGGCCATCAACGTGACGTAGGCATAAATTCCTTGGCCTTTGATGTCATGGGGATAGCCCACGACGGCCGCTTCGGCAACCGCTTCGTGTAGTACCAACGCACTTTCAACCTCGGCAGTTCCCATCCGATGTCCAGAAACATTGATAACATCATCAACTCGGCCCGTTATCCAGTAGTAGCCATCCTCATCACGGCGGGCACCGTCGCCACTAAAGTAGTTGCCCGGATAGGTTTTAAAATAGGTATCAATAAACCGTTGATGATCACCAAACAGGGTACGCATTTGACCCGGCCAAGGGCGGGTAATGACCAAGTTGCCCTCCGTTGCCCCGTCAAGAACATCCCCGTCGTTGCTCACCAACGCGGGGACTACGCCAAAAAAGGGCCGCGTGGCAGAACCGGGTTTCAGTTTGGTTGCGCCTGGTAGCGGTGTGATCAGTATGCCACCGGTTTCGGTTTGCCACCAAGTATCCACAATTGGGCAACGTCCGTCGCCAATGACATGATAATACCATTCCCAAGCTTCTGGATTAATCGGTTCACCGACGCTGCCTAACAGGCGTAAACTTTTACGACTGGTGGCTTTAACCGGTTCGCTGCCTTTACCCATTAACGCGCGAATGGCGGTAGGTGCAGTGTAGAAGAGGTTGACTTGGTGTTTGTCCACCACCTGCCAGAAGCGGCTGGCATCGGGATAAGTGGGAACACCTTCAAACATCAACGTTGTCGCACCGTTCGCCAACGGGCCATAAATAATATAAGAATGGCCAGTCACCCAGCCAACGTCAGCGGTACACCAATAAATATCCCCATCATGGTAGTCAAAAACGTATTTATGAGTCATCGCCGTGTACAGCAGATAGCCGCCAGTGCTGTGCAAGACACCTTTCGGTTTACCGGTGGAGCCGGAGGTATATAAGATAAACAACGGATCTTCCGCATCCATTGGCTCCGGTGGACAGTCCGCGGTGACTTTGTCCATTTCTTCGTGATACCAGACATCTTGACCTTCCTTCCACGCGATTGGATTGCCGGTATTTTTAACCACCAGAACGGTACTGACCTCAGGGCATTGGGTTAGGGCCTTA
>Ga0233403_10000114_pt1 | contig 34085 bp, 33 predicted proteins | sample Na_oxic_1_MG_FD_179866 | JGI IMG/M metagenome (GOLD analysis project Ga0233403, IMG submission 179866) | Seawater microbial communities from Saanich Inlet, British Columbia, Canada - Na_oxic_1_MG | ecosystem: Environmental > Aquatic > Marine > Inlet | place: Canada: British Columbia | collected...
TTCGTTATTTACTAATTGTTATTCAAGCTTAATTCTTGACTCTTAGATTTAATCAAGTTATTTTTGTGCCTGTTTTTTTTCAAAGTAAAAGTCTCAATGCAAATCGCAAATAAATTTATCGCCTTAACCCTAATCATATTATCATATTCATGTTACGCTCCAACGAGTGAGCATATGATAAATGTTGGAACGCCAATAGTCGAAAAGCCCAATATTGACTCACAAGAAGTAAAACCCGGTTCCTCAACACCTCAAGAGGAAACATCTATAAGTCCGGTTGCGCCAAAAGGGCAAATTCCCCAAACCCTAAATATTATCGGTGTTGGTGACATTATGTTGGGTACCAATTATCCCTCTGCTAAATATTTGCCGGCTAACAAAGGAAGAAATTTATTGAGGAGTGTTAACGATATTCTAAAAAAAGCGGATGTAACCTTTGGCAATCTTGAGGGAACAATTCTTGATAAAGGGCCAACGATAAAACATTGTAAAAAATGTTATGCCTTTCGGATGCCAGAGTATCTGGCTGATAACCTTGTTACAGCCGGTTTTGATGTAGTTAGTATTGCTAATAACCATGCTCGGGATTTTGGAGACAGAGGCCTTAGGAACACAATAAAAGTCCTCACCAAATTAAATATTGAGTCTGCCGGCTTACGAAAACGTAGTGAAACTGAAACTGCCGACTTACTCAATAATCGTGAAACTGCAACCTTTGAAAGAAATGGGGTTAAATATGGTTTTGCGGCGTTTGCCCCCAATGTAGGCACGGTTGATATTCGTAATATTCCCTACGCCCAAGAAATAGTTCAACAACTTGACCAAGCCAATGATATCGTCATTGTTTCATTTCATGGTGGTGCCGAGGGCACCGCTCATCAGCATGTCCGCAGAAAAACCGAACATTATTATGGTGAAAATCGTGGTAATGTCCATGAGTTTGCACATGCTGTCATTGATGCTGGTGCTGATATTGTCTTTGGACATGGCCCTCATGTTACGCGAGCCGTTGAAGTATATAACAAACGCTTTATTGCTTATAGCTTAGGCAATTTTTGCACTTATGGTCGTTTTAGTTTGCGAGGTGCAACTGGGGTTGCTCCCATTATTGACGTTAAAGTTAAAAATGGGCCTGATCTAGAGACGAAAGGAGAATTTGTAAAAGCCAAAATTACTCAGATTCGACAAATAAAAAATAGTAGAGTGGTAAAAGGTGGTAATGCTATTTCCATTATTCGCAAACTTACTAGAGAAGATGGTTTTCTCACCAACATTACAATCAGTAAAGATGGTTGGATAACTTATCGTTAAATTGTTTGACACCCTTCAAAAGTAGTTGACAGTTGACAGTTGTTTCGGGAAATCCGCTCCGCTCCATTCCCGAAACCCACATTTGGCTTTCGTTTCGGGAAATCCACTTCGTGCAATGAACGAAACAACTGTTCACTACTTTCATAGGGATATGAAGGGTGCCCTTTTAAAAAATTTATTTCTAAACCTTTGGTGCGTTTTTATGAATGGCTAATAGGTAATGGTGAATGATACTTGTATTTGCTATTTGCTATTTGCCACCATACTTCGTTTATGATCATACACTAATTAGGCTGTAATTATCGTGAACTACATGCAATTTTACCAAATAAAAGTAAACCCTCTTACTGGACTGAAAAAACAAGTTAAGTGTGTGTTTAATCCACGTAGTTCCAAATTAGGCGTGATAAAACACAACCTTCGGAACTCACCTAATCGCCCCAATCTTCCTTTTAAAACGGAGGGATATAATTTTAGTATTGAGTATGGTTTACGTCCACACTCTACTACCAATTGGTTAAACCCTAAATTCTTCGTTGTAAGTAGCCTAGTTACGGCATTGCCGTTAGTATGGTGGTTGAATAATACTAATGCCTCCGTTCCACCCCAACCTCAGGCATCTCGTTTAATTCAATCTTACTTAGTTACTGTTGATCCTTCATCTAGTCAACCTCAACCATTTCATGCCAGTGTGGATGTACCAGTATCAATTTCTTTGCTTAAACAGATGGATTTACCGGTGGTAGATTTACCTATAGATTTGCCCGTAAGTTTACCTGCTCCAATGTTTAGTCCCGAAACTTCGTCTCTACCTTGGTTACATCTTCGTGTCCAAACCGGTGATACTTTGTCGGTGATTTTTAAAAAGCACAAACTCAACAAAGCACACCTGTATCAGATCATTAAAATCGAGCAATATGCGAAACAATTGCGCCAACTTCGCATTGCTCAAAAATTACATATCCAATCTGAGCCTGACGGGAGTATTAAAAACCTTATTTTGGTTTTGAATAAAACCGAAGAATTACACATTTACCAAGATGGTGAAACATTTGATGGTGAAATTAGGCCCATCGGCACCCATACCGAAATTGTCACGGTTCATGGTAAAGTCAAGACTTCGCTTTCTGCGGCTGCCCAACAAGCTGGTTTGTCAAAAAAACTCTTTGATAAGTTTGTCAGTATATTCCAATGGAATATAGATTTTAAGCATCAAGTTCAAGCTGGTGATCAATTCAGTGTCATTTACGAACAACATCGGTTTGGGAAAAGCGTAGAAAGAGGTAATATTTTGGCAGCCGAGTTTATTAACCAAGGCAAGGTTTACCGTGCATTACGTTACACTGATCCGGACAACCATACGGATTATTACATGCCAATGGGTAACGGTTTGAGTAAGATTTTTCTGCTCAGTATCCCGGTGGAAGAATATACTAGAATAAGTTCCCCTTTTGGTGAGCGCAGACACCCGATTTCGAGAAGGAAGAGTTTCCATGCTGGTATTGATTATGCCGCGCCTTGGGGAACACCCGTCTTTGCTGCCGGGGATGCAACCGTTAAATTTGTAGGGCGCAAAGGTGGCTATGGAAAGAGTATAGTTTTGGAACACCATGGGCGTGTCGAAACATTGTATGCACATTTGGCCAAGTATGCTAAAGGACTCAAAGCCGGCCAAAAGGTTACTCAAAACCAAACCATCGGCTATGTGGGACAAAGTGGACGTGCAACCGGTCCACACTTACACTATGAGATTAAATTAGATAATGTGCCCCTCGATCCCATACTTGCGGAACAGCCCATCAACATGCCAATTGCCGAGGCAAACAAAGCTAATTTTATTGAGAAAACTCAAAGGCTTGTTGCAAAATTGGATGCGATTACTCAATCTAGTCCAACCAAGCTGGCTCAAAATGCCCATAGTCTGCTCACTACACCATCAACGGCTACCATAGAAGAAACTTCTCTAAAGCAGCATTTAGTGGCAAAATGACAAAACCTTCTTTTGATGAGTACAACGATTTAACTGCTAGACGGGGTTTGTAACTGGGGTGTTAAATTTGAAGCGATTTTGCGGTTTTAACCGGATTTTTAGGTGAAAGCTAGAAATCCGATTTTTGCAAAAAATCGGATTTCTTTAATAAGTAATGAAGCACAAGTTTTCTAACATTATAAACCGAATAATAATGTAGGGTGGGCAAGGTCTTTTTCTTGCCCACCTATAGATATTTCATAAAAATGTTTGGAGGCAAACCTCCGAGGTTTTGGAAACCTCGGAGGTTTTTAGTTTTAGTGAAATCTATCTCGAAGATGGCAACCAATCCGAATCTTAAAAAATAAAGAATCAAGCTGAGTAGTTACAAAAATGTTAAAAAAACTTTTGTGTACCTGTTTATGTTATTCAGGCATAGGCTCAAATTCGTCGTCAAAAATTATTTCTTCTTCCTCTCTTCTTTCATCTTCTTCGTCTTCGTCATTATATTCGTCAGATGCTTGAAAGGCTTCTGCCTCAATTTCTTGAGTATTTTTGATGGTTTTTTCTGACTTGTTGCCATCATCACTTTTAACAGTTTGTTCAACTGCTGATTTTTCCGGTTTATCATTGTCATCACCGCAGGCTGCTAACCCAAACAACAACGTGAAACATAAGAGTGCAAATTTGAGTTTCATAAAGTAATCCTTATGTAGTAATAACGGAACGTGCATAAAATAACTTAGGAAACGTAAGGGTAACCACAAGGGATTACCCCTACGAAATCTTTTATGATGTAGGGGCAATCCTTTATGGTTGCCCTTAGTTTATGCGCGTTCCTAAATTGCAATGTTAGCATAAAGAAATAGCATTGTGCAAAAACTGAAAATTTGTGCTTCAGAACTTATTAATTTTTCCGGAGAAATAATTTTATATGTCTGCTTTAATTTGTGGTTCGTATGCGTTTGATACTATTATGGTATTTCACGATAAATTCAAAAATCATATCCTGCCGGAAAAGGTGCATATTCTCAATGTATCCTTTATGGTGCCGGAATTACGCCGCGAGTTTGGCGGGTGTGCCGGCAACATCTCTTATAATCTTCATCTGTTAGGTGGAGACGCACTTCCAATGGGAACGGTGGGGATGGATTTTGCGCCTTATGCTGAATCGATGGACAAATGCGGTATTCCACGCACACACGTCACCAGCATTGAACGTGCTTATACGGCTCAAGCATTTATTACCACTGACATGGATGATAACCAAATTACGGCTTTTCATCCGGGCGCGATGAGTTTTTCTCATTACAATAAGGTTTCTCAAGCTGAAGGGGTAACTATTGGCATAATTTCTCCCGATGGGCGTGACGGTATGATCGAACATGCGGAACAATTTGAGGCTGATGGAATTCCTTTTATATTCGATCCCGGTCAAGGTATGCCTATGTTTGATGGTGAAGATTTGCAGCGATTCATTAAACAAGCAACGTGGGTTACTGTTAACGATTATGAATGGCAATTAATGCAAGAGCGCACTGGTTTATCCCCGCAACAAGTGGCGCAACAAGTGCGAGCATTGATTGTTACTAAAGGTGCAGATGGGGCAATAATTTACACCGCCGATACAACTTATAATATTCCAAGTGCTAAGGCGAATGTTATCAACGATCCCACCGGATGTGGCGATGCCTTTCGTGGTGGATTATTGTATGGTTTGATGAACAACATGGACTGGGAAACCACCGGGCGGATTGCATCATTGATGGGGGCAATTAAAATTGAACATTATGGAACTCAAAACCACAGTGTGACGCTTGATGAGTTTAAGCAACGCTTCAAACAAAACTTTGAGCGTACTTTTTAGGGCAACCAAATCGGCGTGCCGGTCCCATAATGATTTGTAGGGGTAATCCCGGTTACCCTAAAGCAAATAATTAGGGCAACCAAAACTTGCTCACCTGTCCCATAATGATTTGTAGGGGTAATCCCGGTTACCCTAAAGCACGTTCCTTATTAACTCAAATCCCACAATTCACAATTTATCCCCCTGACAATTTGGGCAAATACCATAAATATATAAGCAATGATCGGTAATTTCAAAACCGTGTTTTTTTACAATGCGGCGTTGTTGTTCCTCAATTTTGTCATCCGTAAATTCGATAATTTTGCCACATTTTATGCACAGTAAATGATCATGATGGTATCCCTCATTTAACTCAAATACCGATAAAGCATTTTCAAAATGGTGACGAATTACCAAACCCGCCGTTTCAAATTGAGTCAGTACCCGATAGACAGTTGCTAAACCTACATCTTCTCCACAATCTAACAATGCTTTATAAATATCTTCAGCACTATTATGGCGTTGTGGGCAACTTTCAAGTAATTGGAGTATACGTAGCCGGGGTAGGGTGGCTTTTAAGCCTAATTTTTTAAGGTCTTGACTCTCCATATAATTTCTCTAGTTAATTGTTTAAAGCTTGGCGAATGGCTCCAGAACTTTGGTTAATTGGACTCCAAAGCTGATGCAAAGGGCATAAACGGTTATAATAAAAAGATCATTAACAAAGTAATTCTTAATTGATGCAAAAAATTTTCATTATTATCTATTGTGGCATTTACTTATTTCTGGCTAGCTGTGCTGTGTATAAGATAGACGTTCAACAAGGAAATTTGGTCAACCAAGAAATGCTTGATCAACTTGAATTGAATATGCCGGATAGAAAGGTACGTTTTATTATGGGTTCCCCCCTCATGATAGATACTTTCCACCAAGAACGTTGGGATTATATTTATAGCGTTCAACCCGGTGGTGGTGAACGGCAGCAACGCAAAATTACGCTATTTTTTGATGAAAAAAAACTTCTTAAACGAGTAGAAGGTGATGTCAAAATTGGCAAGCGGCAGCCTCAAAAACCAGTACCACTTCCCGGTGACTTTGATCAAGAGCCGATTTTATAAATTTTAAGTTGTTAGTAGCTCAACCTCCGAGGTTTTGGAAACCTCCGAGGTTTTACTTTAAGTTGTTAGTAGCTCAACCTCGGAGGTTTTGGAAACCTCCGAAGTTTTTCGTAAAATTGGTCCTTTTCTTGCTGCCGTTACATCTAAATTCTTATCAATACCACCCTATCCACCTTCTTGCCGACGTTTTTCTTGAGCGGCTCGCCGCCTACGCACTTCTTTTGGATCAGCCAACAAAGGGCGATAAATTTCAACCCGATCACCCTCCCGCAACGGAGTATCCAAAGAACATATCTTGCTAAAAATCCCCACCTTGTTTTGGTTAAGATTAATTTCATCAAAATAAAATAAAATTTTTGATTTTTCAATTGCTTGCTGTACTGTAATAGTAGTTGGAACTTCTAAAGGAATAATCATTTGTTCTTTTGGTGTAGCATAAGCCACTTCAACGTGAATAGTTTCAGGATTTTCCATATTATTCCTTTGTTGGACAAACGTATCAAAGAGTGAGTATAAATCAGATGAAAATATGGATCAAAGAAAATTGGAAAGGATTTTTTAACAATAATTACAAAGATTGTATTTTAGAAAGGATTTTATTGAGACAAATTGCGATGCTTGGGTTGCATAATGTTTGTTATAGAATGTGGGCATTGAACGAGTATTCTTTTCTCGTTTCCACGCTGGAGCATGGAAACGAGAAAAAAGTTATTTTTTATCGGACATTTAGTTGGTTTGCGTTCAGTCTGAGAGTCTTCAAATTACTCAATTTACCCAATGATTCAGGAATAGAACCACTTAGTTGGTTACAACACAAGTTGAGAGTCTTCAAATTGCTCAAATTACCCAACGATTCAGGGATAGAACCGCTTAGTCGGTTTTGGTGCAGACGGAGGCTCAACAATTTGCTCAAATTGCCTAACGACTCAGGGATAGAACCACTTAGTTGGTTAGCTCCCAGTTCGAGCATTTTCAAATTGCTCAAATTGCCCAACGACTCAGGGATAGAACCGCTTAGTTGGTTTATGGACAGAGCGAATGTCTTCAAATTGTTCAAATTGCCTAACGACTCAGGGATAGAACCGTTTAGTTGATTTTCGTTCAGAATGAGCATTTCCAAATTACTCAACTTACCCAACGACTCAGGGATAGAACTAAGTTGGTTTCTACTCAAGAGGAGTTGACTCAAATTGCTCAATTTACCCAATGATTCCGGAATAGAACCATTTAGTTTGTTATCGTTCAATCTGAGATGCAGCAACTTGCTCAACTTGCCAAACGATTCTGGGATAGAACCGCTTAGTTGGTTATTGAACAGATTGATAGCCCACAAACGGCTCAACTTGCCCAACGACTCCGGGATAGAACCGCTTAGTTGGTTTCCGGACAAATCGAGATAATCCAAATTGCTCAACTTGCCAAACGACTCCGGGATAGAACCGCTTAGTTGGTTATTACGCAGATGGAGTTTGGTGACATGCCCTTCGCCACATGAGACACCCTTCCAACTACAAGGTGTATTCGTTAGATTCCAGCCGGTGTTGTCTTTCCAATTAGCACCATTCGTGCTAGTATACAAATCAACAAGAGCTTGACACTCCGTTTCATCAATTTGAGTCTGAACAACACAATCTGTTGGACAGGGCGTTTGATTCTTTGCCCAACTAGAATTTTTGTCATCAAGCCAAGCAACCATTTTAGGGTCATAAGCCGTTAAGTGATTGTTTTCTAAACTAATTTGTAAATTAATTTTACTCAGGTTCATCAAAAACAGTGGGATGTCTCCGCAGAGCTGGTTATTGTTCAAATAGATAGAACTGGTTAATTTGCCCAACGACTCCGGGATAGAACCGTTTAGTTGATTTTCGTTCAGAAAGAGCAATTCCAAATTGCTCAAATTGCCCAACGATTCAGGGATAGAACCGTTTAGTTGATTTTCGTTCAGAAGGAGGGATTCCAAATTGCTCAAATTGCCCAACGACTCAGGGATAGAACTGCTTAGTTGGTTATTGTACAGATAAAGTTCTCCCAAATTGCTCAAATTGCCCAACGACTCAGGAATAGAACCACTTAGTTGGTTACTACTCAAGTTGAGAGTCTTCAAATTGCTCAAATTGCCCAACGACTCAGGAACAGAACCGCTTAGTTGGTTTCCGCTCAGAGCGAGAGAGCTCAAATTGCTCAAATTGCCCAACGACTCAGGGATAGAACCGCTTAGTTGGTTTCCGCCCAGAGTGAGAGACTTCAAATTGCTCAAATTGCCCAACGACTCCGGGATAGAACCGCTTAGTTGGTTACTGTGCAGATCGAGTTCGGTAACATGCCCACAGCTACATGAGACACCTTTCCAACCAGACAACCAACCAAACATCCAACCACAAGGGGTATCCGTCTCATTCCAACCGGTGTTGTCTCTCCAATTAGCACCATTTGTGCTGGTATATAAATCAACAAGAGCCTGACACTCCGTTTTATCAAGTTGAGTTTGAACAGCACAATCAGTCGCCGCCTGTGCAAACGGTAGACAACTAAACGCCGCTAACCCGATTAGCGGAGTAATATACCGTGATTTGTGTTTTTTTAAGGTCATAATTATAAGCATTTATGTCGTCAAAAAATAATGAAATTGTTAATTCCTAATCAAATAGAGAATTACCAATTTCGCCCTACCGAAGTTACCAAAACTGGTCATATCGGCACCCCTTAAAACAAATTGTCGGTCAAACTTGGAAGATTACCGAGAACAAGCTGCCACCCGACACCACTACTTGGGGAGTATTTCAAGTGGTTGTGCAAACTACCATTAGACTTTATTGGAACGACGATTAATGCCTATTGGTCTAACAGGCGTGCTCATCGTTATGGAATGGTCATGAAATAACTTCCCGGTTTCTTCTAGTGGTTTCGGGAAATCCGCTCCGCTCCATTCCCGAAACAAAATGGCAAATTATTTCGTATCCATTCCTATACACAAGTCAAAACGGTATGAATTGTAGGGTGGATACGCTATCGCTTTAGGAGCCCTACACAATATCCTTATATTTCAATTATTTAAATACTTATGTATAACGATGAGCACCGGCGCGTGGGAACCAGAAAAGAATATTAGTGTCCAGCAATATTCACCTTAATACCCCTTTTGCCTTTCACGCCCCCAATTGGTAAATTCTCTTGTTCTTAATACTGCCAAAGAGCCAACAAAATCAGCGAACCGCTTGACATCATTATTCTTGGTGAATTCTTTTGAAATCAGTTTTCCTTGATCAACAACAACGTTCATGGATGAGCCGGGCTTCTCTCTCTGCCCCATTGTTGTGATTATGGCTTTTTTCCTCTTCGCAATTTCAGCGATTCTTTTTTCAGCATTATCTTGTTCAATTTTCCAAGTGAATGCGCTATCAATAAATTTTCTGGCTTTACTTTCCAGCTCGCTTTGTGCGGATTCAAACATGGGAAGAAGGATGTCTTCAAGTGTTCCGGGGAAATTGGATTTTGAAAATACATAAACGCCAACTGTTTTCTCCATACGCGACATCGTGTGGCCCTTCACAAAATACCAGTAGGGCATTAATCTTTTCTGCCATTATTTTGCCCTCCTAAGGAATGGACACGAAATAAGTCCCCATTTTGTTTCGGGAAATCCGCTCCGCTCCATTCCCGAAACAACTCAAAACCGGGAAATTATTTCATGAGCATTCCTAAGATCAACATTACCCGCTTCTACAAGTCGCCGGAACTCTTTGCCGGTGAATTCTCTGGCAATAATACGATCTTCATTTTCCACTAAAGCACACGCAGACAGCTCATTTATTTGGGGAATATTTTTAACGAAAGCATCAATACACTCTTTACTGTGGCTAGTCAAAAATACCTGTGTATTGAAAAGTTTCGAGAGTTCATCAATAAATTCCGCAAATTTGGCGATCAATTCCGTATGAATCGCATTTTCAAATTCATCAATAAGAATAATGCCGTTCTGTGCCGATGCAAATAGTAGTGAAATGAAAAAAATACGCTGTAATCCTTCACCGTATCCAGCTAAGTCCAACGTTTCTTTGAACTCCCGATCAGTGACCAGAAAGCGTTGCATTTCATCAGCCAGTCGAATATCCTCAATCGTTTCTACCATCTTTTCACGAATGAACGCAATGATTTTAGATAAGCTTTTGGATTGCACACTTTTATAGTAGAACACTGCATAGCGGTGTGGTTCATTTAAGAAAAAAGGACTGCTAAAAACGGACGGGCAAAGAATTTTAATGTGATCGGCTAGAGTTTCACGATCCCGCCCTTTGAATATTCTAGTAAGGGATTTGAGCGATGTTGTGGCATAACGTGAAGAAATTTCCACCGACTCCAGATAAAAAGATTTATCAATTCTACTATTCTCTTCTTCATAGTGTTTTATCCGAACGTATGAATCAGAATTATCAAATTGCCCACTAATATCAATCGAAGGTGGTATCTGCTCAATAAACCATTCTGGATTGATCCGATCTTCAGCCATTTTTCCGCGCCGTCGAATCACTTCAAGCAAACCAAAAAAATCATTCTGACGACAAAGCAGATAGACAGCTTCAAGTAATGTTGTTTTTCCGGAATTGTTAATGCCGGTAAAAAGATTGATGCGAGATAGCTTTGAAATTCTCAGGTTCTGCAAGCGCTTATAGTTAGAAACCAACAATTGGGAAAAATGAGCCTCAATGTGATCATGAAAAACGGTTTTCTGTTCGACACCGACAAGGCTAGAGGCTTTGGTTCTGTTAATAATGCCCTGAATACGACCAAGAGCGGATTCAATATCAGGTAAAATATCTCCCAAAATCACCATTTTTCCTAATGTGTCAATTTCATTGCTGATTGATTTTATAGCAGCCTGTTGATGTTCACGGAACATTTGGTTGCTAGAATTGTCTTCTGCCATTTTTTAGTCTTTGTTCTTTGTTTATAGTTAAACCTGACCGGTTTTTAAAACCGGTCAGGTTTGTGAGTATACTGAGATTGCCACGCCAATGTCAAGTTAAACTCTTTTAAGCCGGGCGTGGTTTGCAACTAGGCTGTTAAATTTGTCATGATTTTGCCAGTTTTTCACCCCACAGTTCCATAGGTTTCACCTATAGCTATTTACGTTTTGCACCAAAGGGGTTATGAATTTATTTGCGTTGATGTGCCAACCCCGAAGGGGTTAAATGTGAATAGCCACCGATTCCATCTGTGTAACATAAATCTGGCTCCAAATTTTTTTGACAGATTTAACACCCCAGTTTGCAACCGCGCCCGCAACGTTCAATGGCTTCGGCAAAATTACAGGCCCTCGCTCATTTTATCCCAACTTTTAATTAAGCCGGGCGTGGTTTGCAACCGCGCCCGCAACGTTTCTTAATCTTACCAATGGCTCCAAATTACAGGCCCTCGCTCATTTTTTTAAGCTGGGCGTGGTTTGCAACCGCGCCCGCAACGTTTCATAAATTTAGGCTGGGCGTGGTTTGCAACCGCGCCCGCAACGTTTCATAATATTACTAATGGCTCCAAATTACAGGCCCTCGCTCATTTTTTCCACAACTTCTTTACCAGCGCATTGACATCAATTGACATTCCAAACATCCCCGGATTTAGTTTCACCACTTCACTGACATGATCTAACAAATCTTTTTCCTGCTCAATGCCTTGCGTTTCCAAAATACTGAGGATTTTTTGCAGCATTTGCATTGTCTCGGTTTCGGACGGTGGTGCAACTATACCAAGTAAATCCTTGATGTTATAAGATTTTTCTGATTGTTCTGGTGGTAAATACTTGCTTTGTCCATCTTGGGCCAGTTTCAACAGGTAAGCGTGATTGACAGTAAGGTATGGATTATCGGGCAAGCCGATTTTTTCAGTGATGTTGAGATTGTTGAAACTGCGATTAATATCTTTGAGTATGAACAGCAAGATGGCGAGGTATTCGCGCTTTTGGGGGCCAGTGATTTGTAGGATTAAACGGTTGGAATCGGTTTCCACCAACGCGGAGGTGTCACTGGCGCGATCACTGAGGAGCACGCCGTTGCGCCAATAAGTGTTATCTAAAATATCCCGGTGCATTCTGACTATGAAACGGGTAAAAATGGATTTGGGTAAAAAATCGTATTCGAGGATGAAATGCAAAGTGTGTTCAGCGTCAAATTCAAAATCGGGTTCTTGGGTGGGAAATAAGTCTGGTAATAGGTATTCGTTGTCATTGAGGGCGTAGCACAATTCAAATTTTTTCATTAATTCAATTATATAGTCGTGTTTACGCACCGGATAAGTGTCACTGTCCAACAGGCTTGGCATAAGTTCACGGTGGAGTTTGCCGTTGCCAGCGAGTTGGGGGGCATTGATGATGGTGTAAACGGCTTCGGTTAGCCATTGTGGGTTGATGACATTGGTTTCGCGTAGCCAACGATCTTGAAAGTGATTAACTATGCCTAAGTCGTGGAGGAAATTGATTAGGGTGTTTTGTTCACTTTCTTTGCTGATACCATTGGCTTGGCAAATATCGACATAGTGTTCGTAGCTGGTGAAGTTGGTTTTTTCAGCTTGTTCGGTTATCGCCGTTTTGACTTTGAACCATGTTGCCGGAAAGATGGTATTGAGTAATTCAATCGCCGGCAAGCTATTTTGAATTGCTGAATAAGTACAACGGATCAGGGGAATAAACGGATGGATTGTGAAGTATTTGGAGACTTTCATAAAGAGCCAATTGTATTTGGATTGTATTTGATTTGATTTTCACTCACCAATCCGTTCACTCCCCTGATCCGTTGTACTAAATGATAAAAAGCTTTCACTCACCAATCCGTTCACTCCCCAGATCCGTTGTACTGTGTTTTGAACAAGATTTAACGGATTTAAAGATTAACAGGATTTTAAACCACAAGCATTCTCATTGCAACACAATCCACAATGATAAAATAATCCTGCCCATCCTTTCATCCGTTTAATCTTGTTCTAAATAATACACCATTTTGCAAGAAGCTAAAAATTGTGCCATGACACAAATTATTTTTTAGGACATATTTATTTTTTAGGACATATTTCAAAAACAGATTGTGAACGAAAAAAGCACACATCAAATTCCAAGAAAAAGTTGACTTGTCCCAAGAGTAATGGCACTTCATTGGCTCGTGTCCATGCAAAAGCCAAACGCACTGGTTGAAATTGTGATATCTTTGCTTGCAAAACTAAAACGCGAGCCGGTACCTGTGCTAAATTACCAGTTAATCTAAGAGGAATCGTTTGCTGTTCCCATACAGCACCAAGCTTTATACCAACCTGATAAGGCAAAACATTAACAGTTGCTCCAGTATCAAGCAATCCTGATACTTCCAAAATATTATTTTCAAGGCTCAATGTGAGTGGTAAGTAAGGCAATACAGTGCTTATGTCTTTCTCTTTTTGCACTTCGGTAAATGCAAATAACTCGCTATTAATCATGTTGTTGCCTTTTGATTTTCTTCCGCCAAAACTGTTAAAAGAGTATCCGCAGCTTCGACAGCATCAAACGGTGTCCAAATAGGACAATCTTTATGTGGTTCTAGCAAGTTCATATCCTCTCTTTGAACCAAATCAGTCGTTAAAAAATGCATTAAACGTATCTTATCAGCGTGTGATAGTGTTTTAACTGTTGGCAATAAATTATTCAAAGTTGAACTACTATCTAATTGGGTAGATGAATATTTTTGTGTCATAACTTTTCTTTTGATCTTTTTTTACAGATTTGCCATTCAACTTCAGCTTGGTGACAACGAACATAAGCAGGTTATAAAAATCGACACTACGGGTGACTTCTCTTTTACCTTCTTTTTGAACTATCCGGAAATTCCGGATAGTTGCCTCTGGTGTCAATTCATTTTCCAAATAAACATTCTTGATATGCTCGTTTATCGTGCGAACGAAAATTAAAGGGGCCAGGGTCGAATTGTTTTTTAAACATTACAATTTGTATAAAAATCCAAGATTAAAAATTAAATTGAGCCTGGCCCCTTTTTTCTACATGATTGCATTATTTCAAGAATAACGAGAGCCAAAAAGCTCAATCTTCAGCACCCGGAGGAACCCAATCCGGAGGAGCTATGTCCTTTTTAGGTGGCCTGAGACGAGAAGCATAGTCGATAACTGCTTTCATATCCTTCTCCGTAAAACTTTTGATTTGTCTTACCATGTCAGGATTAGCGTTGCGCCGTTTACCATCACGAATCCACTCAAATTGACGTAACATATATTTATAATGCTGTGCTTGGATACGCGGATAAAACTTTTCAGCACTCCCATAACCAGTTTCACCATGACACTTAACACAGTTTTCTTTATACAATTTCTCACCATGTTTCAAATCATTCCCTTCACCAAATCCATTATTAGGATTCATGAGCAAAGTTGAGATATAAGCAGTGACATCAGCTAGAGACTGAGGAACAATGTTAATTCTGATATTACATATCCTGACATCAGCTAGAGATTGAGGAACAATGGTAGCTCCGCCAACCAAAAAAGAATCATCAATCATAGTTGGGAAGTCACGGTTTCCAGCACTAATATCGGCTAATTGTTTAACCAGTACCGAGCGATGTTGGCCAGCTATTTGAGGAAAAGTACCATCCTCTCGCCCCCAGCCTTCATCCAAATGACAGGCTGCGCAAATTTCGTAAACATTTGCACCATTTTTCATGTCTGCTTTTGTTTCTATAATTATTGGCTCTTCAGTCATTTGGCCCCAAGCGCGTACCTTCTCTTTACTTTCAGCTAAGGCACTATTAAAAATAATTATACCAATAGTTAATATTAAAGTATAAGATGTAAATTTCATTAATAGCAATACCTAATTATGGTAAAAGGACTACACATACAATACTCATTAGTATGTAAGAGTAGCCCTTTATTGATTATTTCAAAAATAACGAGAGCCAAAAAGCTCAATCTTTTCCTCGTTCCCCAACTCTGTTTGGGAACGCATTTTAATTAGCCACCCAACGTTCCAGATTTTCCATACAACTTATCTGCCTGTTGGACAAATGTATCAACAAAGTTATTCGCTATTTTGCTGAAAAGCGGCTCCAAACTTAGCCGAAGCAATCGGTTAGAAATTGCAAATTCCATCTTCAAAGAAATTTTACAGCCCGTTTCTCCGAGCGCACGAAAATCCCACCGCCCTTGTAAATGACTAAAAGGGCCTTTTAGCAAACGCATCTCAATAAATTCATCTGCTTTTATAACATTAGTGGTTGTGAATGATTGTCCCAAGCCGGCACCACCCATGTTAATTGTGGCAATCACTTCTGATTCAGTCCGTGAGTGTACTACCACTGACTTACACCAAGGTAGAAACTTAGGATAGTCAGAAATATTATTGACTAATTTAAACATGTCATGGACTGAATAAGGCACCAAAGCCGTTTTTTGAATCTGGATCACGAAAATATCCCAATTGCATTTAAAAACACTAAGCCCACACCAAGCGGAGTAACATAACGTAATAGGAAACGCCATACTAGATAGCCGAGACTATCCGCTGATGAATCCAATTCTTCGGTAACAATTGATTTTTTCATTAACCACGCCACGAAAACGGCAATAGCTATTCCGCCTAACGGCAGCATAACATTGGCAGTGAGATAATCAATTAAATCGAATAAGGTTTTATCTTCAAATACTGCAAACATATGTAGTGGCTTGACATCGCTCCAAATATTAAATGAGAAAACTGTGGCTAATCCAACGAGCCAAGTTGCGAATCCACTGAAAATTGCGGCACTGATGCGGGTGAATTTACCGGTTTCAATTAGCCATGCCACCGCCGGTTCAATCAATGAAATTGCCGAACTCCACGCCGCGAGTGCTAACAACACAAAAAATAACGTCCCGAAAATAGTCCCGAAAGGCATTTGCCCAAAGGCAATGGGTAGAGTTTTGAATACCAAACCTACCCCGGAATCGGGTGATAAGCCATTACTAAATACTATCGGGAAAATAATTAGTCCGGCTAGAATGGCAATGAGGGTATCTGCAAAGACTACTGCCGTCGTTGTCTGCGCGATTGATGCGTGTTTTGGCAAATAGGCTCCATAAACCATTATCGCCCCCATACCCAAACTCAAACTAAAAAAGGCTTGTCCCATTGCCGCCAACAGTCCATGCCCGCTCAGTTCGCAACTCGTTTCGGTACAATTGGGGTACAGAAACTTGTTGAAATCGACATCAAACATAAAATGAAAGCCTTCCATGAAATTTGCGCTATTCATTGCATAGCCCACCAACACAAGCAATACGATAAATAGAGCCGGCATCATAAAGCGCACTGCCCGTTCCAAGCCACCTTGTACTCCGCCGGCAACCATTATCATAGTAATTACCATAAAACCGGTGTGCCAAGCGATTAGGCGTAGAGGATTTCCAACCAAAGTATCATATATTAGCTCCGCAAAACCGGCTACTTCGTTCTGGGGTAGCGTATTAATACTTGCAAATGTGCCAGAGCCCACCAATGGAATATAAGCCAATGCCCAACCGGCAATAACACTATAATAAGACAAGATTAAAAAGCCGGCGATAACTCCCGCCCATCCCAGAATTTGCCAAAACTGAGTTCGCCCGGTTTCTTTGGCAAGTGCTTTCATACTATTTATGGGGCTACAACGTCCACGTTTCCCCAACATCACTTCCGCCATCATCACCGGCAAACAAATTAAGGCAACACAAACTAAATAAACAATGACAAAGGCTCCGCCACCATATTCCCCGGTTACATAAGGGAATTTCCAGATATTGCCCAAACCGACAGCCGAGCCAGTAGCTGCAAGAATAAACGCGAAACGCGATGACCATTCACCATGTATGGATGTTTTACTCATTCTATTTAATTCCTCAATTTTTGATGATGAGTATTTTGATTGAAAAAGCGTTTTCGCTCAAGTTTATTGGGGATTATGGATTAGGAATATCAAAAAGGTGCATTTCTATTTTCCGGCTATGCCAGACAATAACTACAAGGATTGTATATCAATACCTTCGCCAATTTGATAGGGGTGAAGTTCATTGCGCGAAGCGGATTTCCCGAAACCCAGTAATATCGGAGTTTCGGGAAATCGTACCTCATTCCCGAAACAACAATTTTTTGACATTGGCGAAGGTATTGTATATAAGAAAGGATTTATTGTAACTCGATGTTCAAGTTTTTTTCTAAAATCAGTCTATAACGGAAAGCGAAAATTTTCACGAAGCCAGAAATCCGATTTTTTCCAAAAATCGGATTTCTTTGAGGTTTTAAAACCTGTCAGGTTTAGTTTCGGGTATGATTGAATTCTCATTCCTAAACTTAAAATCTGTTTACTGCCATAATTTAATAACCTTATCTTTACCACCCGATGCCAAAATCTGTCCATCTTTACTGAAGGCAATTGAACTTACTTCTTCCGTATGTCCTTCCAAAGTATATAGAAGCACACCGGTTTGTACATTCCAAAATTTTACTGTGCCATCTCCACTACTTGACGCAAGAATGTCACCATCACGCGGATTAAATTTCACCGAATACACCGCATCATCATGTCCGGTGAGTGTGTGCAATAACTTGCCAGTGCTAACTTCCCATAACTTAATAGTCTGATCATAACTTGCAGAAGCCACAACAGTTCCATCCGGATTAAAAGCCACTGACTCTACCCAGCCGCTATGACCTTTTAAAGTTAATAATGTCTCGCCAGTGTTGATTTCCCATAACTTAACCGTATTATCTCGGCTCCCCGATGCCAGTATGTGTTTGTCTGAGCGAAAAGCTAACGAATATACAGCTTTTTTATGTCCGGTCAGATTGCGTAAAAACTTTCTATTCTTCATATTCCAGATTTTAATAATCTTACCACCACCTCCAGACGCGAGAATGCGCCCGTCATTACTTAATACCACAGAAGATATATAACTTCTATGCCCCTTTAAAGTATGTTGGAGCTTGCCAGTATTTACATCCCATAACTTAATTGTTTTATCCCCACTGCTCGAAACCAGAAGATGGTTATTCGGACTAAAAATTACGGAATCCACCCACTTTTTATGGCCCTTTAAGGTATACTGTAGTTTGCCAGTATTCACTTCCCACAATTTGATCGTATTATCTATGCTTGCTGATGCTAAAACACGTCCATTAGGACTAAAAGCCAGACAATCATCGGCACACAAGCCTTTATCATGTCCGGGCAAACTACGTAATAGCTTCATGGGTGATGATACTTTACGCTGTAGTTGAGTTTGCTCCTCAATGGTTTCTGCCAATAAATGACCGATAAAATTAAAAAACACAAATAAAATAAGCGCGAGAGTTGATAATATTTTTTTCATTTTCATGGTTTTTTCCGGATTAAAAACGGAATTACAAGCATCAAAGAATACTATGACTTTGGCTTGAGCCAGTAACGCTGCGACATATGGTTTATTAGCGAACCTTCGTTCTAGGCGTACCTTGCACCAGCGCACTCCTAGTTGATTTACCCACGGAACGACACACCGGGCTACCGATTGGCAATTTAACGAGCCAATTTTTAGCGAATTTGTTCCTAGATGATTTTGACCATTACCTAAAGGAACAACTTAAAATTCGCCCTTATTTACGCTATGTGGATGATTTTATTGTGCATGATGATGATAAAAACCGCTTGCATGAACTTCGAACCCAAATACAATAATTCCATTAAATAAACATGCCTTCTCAACTTTTGATTTTTCTCAAATACATTATTTATCTTATTAATACTCTTAGCGAATGGAGCGGACGTTTGATCGCTTGGTTGATACTATTTATGGTATTAATTATTGTTTATCAGGCGACTATGGTTGCCTTATTTTCAATTGGCTCTGTCGCTTTACAAGAATTGCAATGGCATTTGTTTGCCTTAGTGTTTTTACTCGGAGCCGCTTATACCAGCAAACATGATGATCATGTACGAGTGGATATTATTTATCAAGGACATTGGATGAATGACTATCGACGCGCTTGGCTTGATTTTTTAGGTGGCTTATTTTTGTTACTGCCATTTTGTTTATTAGTGATAGTCAGTTCATGGGAATTTGTCTATAGAGCTTTTGCCACTTGTCAAAGCAATGTGGATTCAACCGGCTTACGTGGTTTATGGGAATTTATCTATACAGCCTCTCTCACTTGTGAAGGCTCAGCCGATCCCGGCGGCTTACCATTTCGATTTTTACTCAAAGCAGCAATTCCGCTCGGATTTGGTTTATTGATGTTGCAAGGAATTGCTAATAGCTTGACGAGCTTACTGTATATACTTGAATCTCAAGGGGAAAAACATTAATGGAACTTTTTAGCATGGAAGTATGGGCACTGATAATGTTTGCGGTGCTGATGGTGACTTTATTATTAGGCTATCCAGTCGCATTTACTTTGGGTGCCATCGCGTTATTATTTGGCGGAATTTTTTTGGGCTTAGATTTTTTTAATTTACTGCCAATGCGAATTTGGGGGGTGATGACAAATTTTACTTTGCTGGCAGTACCACTATTCATTTTTATGGGCGTGATTTTGGAAAAATCCGGCCTTGCCGAAGATTTGCTGGAAACAATGGGATTATTATTTGGATCATTACGAGGTGGTTTAGGGCTATCTATTGTGGTGGTAGGAGCATTGTTAGCGGCTACAACGGGAGTAGTGGGTGCAACGGTGGTAACAATGGGTATTATTGCTCTGCCATCTTTGCTAAAAAATGGTTATTCCCCAGCCTTTGCAACCGGCATAATTGCCACCTCTGGCACATTAGGACAGATTATTCCACCAAGTATTGTCTTAATTTTATTAGGCGACATGATTGGGATTCCGGTAGGACGCTTATTCATCGGTGCCGTTATCCCCGGTGCTCTATTGATTGTCATGTATCTTATTTATGTTGCGATCAAGGCATGGCTCGATCCACACAGTGCCCCGGCTTTGGTAAAAGATGATCATGCTTGGGACATAAAATTTGTGGGGCGCGTGATAAAAAGCGTGTTACCAGCATTACTACTCATTTTTATCGTGTTGGGTACCATATTTTTTGGCATAGCAACCCCAACTGAATCAGCAGCCTTCGGTGCTATGGGAGCCTTACTGTTAGCAATTTTGCAGAAACGTTTAACTTTAGCAAACTTGCGCGAAGCCATGCGCCATACTACTAGGTTGACTAGCATGGTTTTTTTAATCTTGATCGGAGCAACCGCCTTTGGTTTAGTATTTCGCGGCATGGGTGGCGATCAACTTGTGCATGAAATTTTAACGCAACTACCGGGAGGCAAGTGGGGATTTATTTTGGTCAGTTTAATGCTAATTTTTATTCTAGGTTTTTTCCTTGATTTTTTGGAAATTTGTTTTATCGTCGTACCAATATTGGCTCCAATTGCCGAATATTTCCAAATTGACTTGCTTTGGTTTGCGGTTTTGATTGCGGTAAATTTACAAACCTCTTTTATAACCCCGCCATTTGGCTTTTCCCTATTTTATCTCAAAGCGGTAGCACCGCCTACCATGCGTATTGGAATCATTTATCAAGGAATAGTGCCCTTTGTTTTTTTGCAGATATTAGGGTTAATTCTGCTGGTAATTTTTCCCCAAATAACTTTATGGTTGCCAAATATGTTTGATAAATGGCATGGTTTTTAAGTTAAACGGTGAAAACTACAAGGATTGTTTATAATAAAGGATTATATTGATGTTTATAATAAAGGATTATATTGATAATTTAATTTGATAATGTCATATTTAAATCATTTATTTGTAGGGTGGGCATTCGCTGCAACCCACCGAGCTTTATTCCTTTGGTAATGTGACATTGTCAAGTTAATTTGACAAAAAACGTATTAGCAGAAAATGTCACGTATATGCTATTCAATTTATCGTTCTCGGTATTGTATCGATCCAATCCTTTATTATAAACAATCCTTGTAGTTGCTTTTAAATCCTTTAGTATAGTAATGCACATTTTCAACACTAGTTTTGTTTAATAATAATTGGAAAATAGTAATTGTCCATTTGCATTAATTTCGTCAAGCAAAAAATCTGTATACTTAAACAGTCTCTAGACGTTCAGAAAAATAGTTTCCCACTTCTAAACCTGACCGGTTTTTAAGACTTGTCAGGTTTTTTTGGGATTTTCAACACTAAAATTTTCAAGGTTTTTTCTCATTCAATGCCATTTGCCGAAATTGTGTTTTAACTTATTTATCAAGCCGCGTATAATGCCATTCATCTTTTCAACATCATTCAATAAACGAATTAATATGGCAATTGAACGTACCTTGTCGATAATAAAACCGGATGCCGTCGCTAAAAATGTGATTGGCGAAATTTACTCGCGCTTTGAAAAAGGCGGCTTACGCATTATCGCGGCTAAAATGTTGCACTTATCCCGTGGGCAAGCTTCAGGTTTTTATGCAGTACACAAAGAACGCCCATTTTTCAATGACTTAATTAATTTTATGGTTTCCGGCCCGGTCATGGTACAAGTGCTTGAAGGGGAAAATGCTATAAGCATTAACCGCGAGTTGATGGGGGCAACTAATCCAATCGATGCAATACCGACCACAATACGCGCTGATTTTGCCACAACTGTTGATGAAAATGCTGTACATGGCTCCGATGGTCCTGATACCGCAAAAACCGAGATTGAATTCTTTTTCACGGCAGCCGAAATTTGCCCCCATACTCGTTAACAATAGCAAATCAATTCACAATTCACAATTCACAATTATAAAGTGGTTAATTTACTGAATCTTAATCAAGACGATCTGACAACTTTTGTTGTCAGCCTTGGTGAAAAGCCATTCCATGCCACACAGCTCTTAAAATGGGTTCACCAACAGGGTGTCATCGACTTTGATGTAATGACCAATTTGAGTAAAGCATTACGGCAACGCTTAAAAGAAATGTCTTGTATCTCCCCGCCCCAAGTGAAATCGATACAAATCTCCCCAGATGGAACTCGCAAATGGTTATTGCAGCTTGACAACGATAACAGTATTGAAACCGTCTTTATTCCCGAAGATGATCGCGGTACCCTGTGTGTGTCTTCCCAAGTCGGCTGTGCATTAGGCTGTAGTTTTTGTGCCACCGCACGACAGGGCTTTAATCGTAATCTTACGGTTGCAGAAATTATTGGCCAATTGTGGCTGGTGGAGCATACACTTCGTGGGGAAGAATATGGGGAACTAAAACAACAACGGGCTATCAGTAATGTTGTGATGATGGGTATGGGTGAACCGTTAGCTAATTTTAATAATGTAGTCAAAGCAATGCGCTTGATGATGGACGATTTTGCTTATGGTTTATCTTGGCGACATATTACTCTTAGCACGGTTGGTATCGCACCCACGTTGGCACGTTTAAGAAAGCAATGTCCGGTCAATCTTGCCGTGTCCTTACATGCACCAAATGATGCATTACGCAATATACTTGTGCCAATTAATAAAAAATATCCAATGGCAAAGTTAATTGCTGCTTGTCGTGATTACGCGAGAGGGAAGCCTCGTCGTCGAATTACTTTTGAATATGTTATGCTTAAGGATGTTAATGACAGCCTTGCTGATGCAAGAGCATTGGTCAAACTGTTACGAGGTATTCCGGTTAAAATAAACTTGATTCCATTTAATTCTTTTCCACATACTCATTATCGAAGTTCGGATCCCGAGGTTATTGAGCGTTTTCGTGATGTTTTTGTACAAGCGGGATTAATGACAGTGACACGAAAAACCCGAGGTGGTGATATTGATGCTGCCTGTGGACAATTGGCTGGAAAAGTTCGTGACAAGACACGTCGGTAGTGAATGGTGAATGGTGAATTATGAATGGTGAATTATCAATTGTTATTTAGTGAGCAAATTGCAAATGAAACGAGAAAATTTATACAGCTTATGTTTGGTGTGGTTCATTGTTAGCGTTGTAAGTGCTTGTGGACAAAATATCAAAAATGATAACCGTATTCCTGATGATAACTATATTCCTACTGATGAAGTTGCCAAAACCTATCTACAATTAGGCGTAGAATATATGCGGCGAGGGAAAAACGATATAGCACTTACTAAACTTCAAAAAGCTTTACAAGTGGACCACAATTATGCTTCTGCTCATAATGCGATTGCGGTGTTATATGAACGGCTAGGGTTAGATAATGAAGCAACCCAGCACTACCAAAGAGCGATGGCTCTTAAACCAAATGGTTCTGATATCCACAACAATTATGGACAGTTTTTATGTAAGCATAAACAGTGGGACAAAGCGGAAAAGCATTTTTTTAAAGCGTTAGAAAATCCGGTATATCGTACCCCGGAGATTCCTTATACCAATGCCGGTTTATGTGCTTTACGCAGCAATAATACTACTAAAGCCGAAACCCATTTACGTACTGCCTTACAAAAAAATCCCAAATTTCCAAGAGCATTGTATCAAATGGCTAATTTAAGCTATGAGCAAAGGCGTTATGTACCGGCTCGCGATTATTTACAACGCTATTTAGAACTTGCCGATCATACTCCGCAAACTTTATGGCTGGGAATTCGTATTGAGCGTGTTCTTAACAATAAAGATATGGAGGCAAAATATATACTGTTATTGCGTAAAGAATTCCCAGATGCTTTGGAAACCCAGTTATTGAACCAATCGAAAATATAGGCTTTATTCCCTAAAATTGAAAAATAATCCAAATATTCTTTGCGAAGGCATTCATTCATACATTAATAGAGAGGTTTAATAATAAACACCATGACGAATAAACAAGTTGAGCACGACGACAGACAAAAGCTTGACGAACCCTTCGTCTCGCATGATACGCGGGGCGAGCCATTCGTCTCGCGCGATGACATGAAAAAGCGGGGTGAATCCGAAGTTGACTACGAAGATTCGGTTCAAAATAACAACACCTCTCATAACGAAATCTCGGCTCGTGATAACACTGAGACTCACAATGAAGACTCCACCTTTGATAAGGGCTCTGACATTCATGACAATACCAAAGCTGGTGACAACGATAACGATTTGAACCCCGATTCGTCAGAAAACATGCAATCCCCCGGAACTCGTTTACGCATTGCGCGTGAACAAACAAAAATGTCGGTTAAACATATAGCTGACAAGCTTTACTTAGATAATCGTGTTATTGAGGCACTTGAAAATGATGAATATGATAGGTTACCACCTACCATTTTTGTCCGTGGCTACCTGCGTAACTATGCTAAATTGCTGGAAATTTCGCCAGATTCTATCATTGAATCTTTTGAGAGAACTGGCACACAAAAACCACAATTGTCATCTCTTACTGCCCAATCAAAGCGAAATAAACCCACCACTAGCCAAGATTTATGGCCTACTGTTGGAACATTTTTTGTTGTCATAACGTTAATAATTTTAGCAGTATTGTGGCAGTTCTATCCTAAACCTACTACTACAGACCAAGTGGTTGTTGAAGCACCAAGTGAAAAGCCTACCAACCATGACGGCTCATGGCCTCCTTCCGATCTCTATCAATCAGTGGATGATCCAATCATGCCAACTGTTGGCGATCCCATTGCTTCTTCGGTGTCAGAAGTAAACCACACTCCAACCAAATCGGCCCCATCAGCCGAGGAGACTTCTGAACCAGTTCCGCCGATAATACCAGCCGGTCAACAAACCATGCGTGTGCATTTCAAAGATAGATCATGGATGAGAATCATCGACAAAAAAGGCCAAAAACTATATGACGGCATTGCTAACGCTGGTAAGAAATTACCGGTGGACGGTTTTCCGCCATTTAAGGTGGAGGTTGGCAACGTTGGTGGGGTAGATATTGAATACAATGGCAGTGTCAATGAGATAAAAACCTATCCTAAACAAAGAGGGCGGAGACAAACTTTTATTATTGGTAGTAAGGAATAACAAATGGAGCCTTCGTTTAAAGTCTCCCGCCGTCCTTCTCGACAAATTTATGTTGGCAAAGTTGCGGTTGGTGGCTCTGCACCTATATCAGTGCAAAGCATGACTAACACTGATACCGGTAATGTAACGGATACCGTCGCACAAATCCAAGCCCTGCAAAAAGCTGGTGCGGATATTGTGCGCGTTTCCGTTCCCAGTCTTGAGACTGCCGAAGCATTTGGTAAAATTAAAAAAAATGTAACGGTTCCATTAGTTGCGGATATTCATTTTGATTATCGTATTGCTTTGCGAGTGGCTGATTTAGGCGCAGATTGTTTACGTATTAATCCGGGCAATATTGGGCGTGAAGATCGGGTACGGGCGGTAGTGAACAGTGCTAAAGATAAAGGTATTCCTATTCGTATCGGGATCAATGCTGGCTCATTGGAAAAAGACTTACAAAAAAAATACGGTGAGCCTACCGCCGAGGCTCTGGTTGAATCAGCGTTACGCCACATTTCAATTTTGGACAAACTCAATTTTCCCGATTTTAAAATCAGTCTCAAAGCCTCAGAAATATTTCTGACTGTGGCTGCCTATAGAAAACTTGCCACTCAGATTGAACAACCTCTTCATTTAGGCATCACAGAAGCCGGGGGATTTCGAGCTGGAGCCGTCAAATCTGCGATTGGTTTGGGGATGTTATTGGTGGAAGGTATCGGCGATACCATCCGAGTTTCACTAGCGGCTGATCCAGTTGAAGAAATCAAAGTAGGTTTTGACATTTTAAAAAGTCTCCATCTCCGTAATAAGGGTATCAACCTTATCGCATGTCCCTCCTGTTCCCGTCAAAATTTTGATGTCGTAAAAATCGTCAATGAATTAGAAGAACGTCTTGAAGATATTTTACAGCCAATGGATATAGCAGTAATGGGCTGTGTGGTGAATGGGCCGGGCGAGGCGCGGGAAGCACACATCGGTATAACCGGTGGCACGCCAAATAATCTTTTATATATCGCCGGCAAACCAGAGCGCAAAGTCAAAAATGAAGACTTGGTGAATGAGTTAGAAAAAATGATACGGGCACGGGTTAAAAATATGGGCAACCTTCGATGTCAGCCCCTACATGCCCATTAGATAGAAAAATATTTGGAGGCAAACTTCTGAGGTTTTGGAACAGAGGTTTTTCAAAAAATTATTTTGTTTGCTGGATGGGAAATATGGGCAACCAAATCGGTATGCCCCTACATGCCCATTAGATATGTTTGCTGGACGGGGTTTGTAACCCCGTCCGAAACGTTTGATTTATTTGATAAATAAAAAATAAATGGGCATCGCCGCAAAACCAGCCGGTATTGCAATAGCAATAAATAGCCCGAGAGTTTTTAGCAATGGTGTATATTTTTTATGATGAATACCAAGTGTTTGAAAGGCACTTTTAAATCCATGAGCTAAGTGAAAGCCAAACAATATCATCGCCACAATATACATCCAGGAAAACCACCATTCTTTGGTAAAAATCTTTTGTACCAACCAGTACATATCTTTGTAGTCAGTACCAGCCGCAAGCGGAATATCCACTTGAAATTTATATCTAAACCAAAAGTTGTGCAAGTGGAACAACAGAAAAACTAGCACCACCCCACCAACAAAACCCATATTACGCGAAGTCCATGAACTATTGGCATCCGGGCGGGTGTATACATAACTTTGTGAACGTGTCTGACGGTTGTGTCTGGTTAGTTTCCAAGCTATAAAAATATGCAATGCAAAGGCTAATACTAAAATGATTTCAGCAACGCGAACCATGGAAGCGGTAGACATAAAATGCGCGTAAGCATTAAATGCTGCCCCGTTGTCTGGTTTGAATAGCATTAAATTACCAATCAAATGCACTAGCAAAAACGAGATTAGAAACAACCCCGTTATTGACATAAGAATTTTTTGACCAACTGTTGAATAGAGTATGTTTGTGAACCAATTCATGCTGTTATTAAATATTTAGCTGTTATTAAACACAATAACTACAAAGATGATTTATAATAAAGGATTAGAACGAGAAAATATCTTTTGTAAGTGAAATGTTCTATGGTGTTGCAAAGATTGCCTCGCCCGTAGCCAAAGTTATGCCCATAGTTTCAAATTATAACATATAGATGTTCAGAAAAATTCTAACCCCTTTGGTGTAAAACATAAATAGCCTTATGTGAAACAATCGGTAAACATTTTAACCCCTTTGGTGTAAAACATAAATAGCCAATATGTGAAACATAAGGAAATATTGATCGCAAAGGCATGGGAACCAATGTGAAATCTTTTTCAACTTCGTCTGTTAAACCAGTCATATATGGCATTATACAAGATGGTTTTATGGTATACATTTGGGTCGTTGTTAATGGCATACAAAATAGAATTTATAGACGTTCAGATAAATAAGTTCACTAAAAACCTCCGAGGTTTCCAAACGCTCTGCGGTTTGATTGCATTTTTATGAAAGTCTATAGACCCGGCGCAATTCCTACAAGTTATTGATTTTCAATACCAGCACTGGTTTGTAGGGACTACCCGTTGTTGTAACAGAATGAGATTATGCCATAAATTTTTCAGTTTTGTTACTATTTAACTGTAAATTATATAATATTATAATTTATATGGGTATATTATTTTCTTGGAAGTCCCTTATTGCCAAAATCCCTTCTAAAATACAATCCTTGTAGTTATTTTTCACCATCCATAATTCACCATTAAATAATATGTCAACACGCACTTTTGAAACTCGTGGGCCTGTCGAGCCGACTCGCAACTATGTGGTTCCACGCTCCGAAGAAATTGCTGATTTAGCCGGGCGTATCAAAGACGGACGCTATATTGTTATCTTTGCACCGCGTCAAACCGGCAAAACTACCTTTTTCCGCTGGGCGCTGGATGTGCTTGAAACCGAAACCTATTTTCCGATTCAACTGGATTTTGAGGAATATAAAAATTTGTCGCCAGCCGCTTTTTACAATTATCTCCACCTCGATCTGTGCCAAGAAATTTTAAACCATTTTCAGGAACGACAATCGTTACCTTCAGAAGCTTTGCGCCAGTTTTTGGAAAACTCGAAAATCATCGATCATGTCTCAATGATAATTTTCTTTGAGCATCTCTCTGGCTATCTAAAAAACCAGAAAATCGTGATTATCATTGATGAGTTTGATGGTATTCCACCGGTGGCTGTTAGTGATTTTCTGTATTCCTTGCGCCGTATTTACCTTTCCAAAACTCCACAACGTTGTCCCTACAGCGTCGGGATTGTTGGTGTCAAAAATATCACCCAACTTAACTATGACCGTTCGATTTCGCCCTTCAATATCCAAGACGACTTTGCTCTGCCTAATTTCACCCTTTCACAAGTACAAGAACTTTTAGGACAATATACCAAAGAGGTAGGACAAGCTTTTGCACCAGACGTAATCAATAATTTTCATCAACAAACTTCGGGGCAACCCTTTCTCGTTAACCGCTTAGCGCAAATCTTGACCGAAGAGATGAAGATTCCACTTGAGGAAACTATTACTCTTTCTCATTTTGAGACGGCTCATCAACAGCTCCTTGAGGAATCAAATGTCCATTTGGATCACTTGACGACCAATATTCGGCAAAATTCGCGCTTTGAACCGTTTTTGATGGGGATTATTTCCTATGAAGCCGGGGTGCGATTCAATCTTCGTAATGAAGTAATCAGCATACTCGCTACCTACGGTATTTTGAAGAAAGGCTCTGAAGGCTTTTGCGAAATTGCCAACCCGATTTATCAGTATTGTATTATACAAACGTTTCAGCCACTGATAAATGGGTTGGAACGGGAATATTTACCCGAAGAAACCGAAGCCGGTTTTTCCGATTACTTGAACCCCGATGGTAAAATCAACAAGCGTCTGTTGCTGGACAATTTCCGCGATTTCATCGCTCGTGCCGGCTATCGGATTCTTCAAGTACCTGATACTCCTCAAGAATTCGTTGGACAATATCTGCTCTTCAGTTACCTTGATTCCTTTGTGCGCCAAGTGCATGGCTTTATGTACATTGAAGTTCGTACCGGGCGGGGGCGAATGGATCTTATTATTCTCCATCAAAGACAAAAGTACATTGTTGAAACCAAAATTTGGGAAGGCAAAAGTCTCTTTGCAGCCGGGAAACGGCAACTGGCAAAATACCTCAAATTGGAAGGTGTCAGCGAAGGCTACTACGTTGTGTTTGATCACCGCCAAAAACCCAAAACACGATTCGACACCGATATTATTGACGGCAAAACGATTGTAAGTTATTGTATTGAGGTGAAACAAGAAAAACCGTCTGCTGCATAAGGAACTCTCCAAGAGTACAACGAATTTAAAATAACCACAACGAATTATTTGTTGTGAGTTTTTTTCTATTTGTTGTACTCTTTTCATTTGGCTTGTTTCTGGATACACACTCATTTTCATTCAACACCCAACGATATGAATTGTCTTTTTAGCAACTGTTTGCCAAAAAATCTTTTTCTCCCACAAAATCGTTTTGCGTCTATCGAATACAATTAGCCAACCCTCAGAACAATCTAGCTTATCCATATAATCCGCCAGTTGCGTTAAACCTTCACGATAAGTTTTTTTTCCATACCTTATTTTCAACTCAATCGGGTATTTGAATCCTTGGTAATGTACACATAAATCAAGCCGCTTCTTCCCCGAAGCCATTTCGTGGGAAATTCTACCACCACTATTGACTATTCCTTGCAAGAAAGCTTGCAAAATTAAATGAGGAGCCGCTTCCAAGTATTGATACCGTTGTACCCAAATTTCACTATTTTCCCGCCAAAATTGCTGAAAGTTACTAAGCAATTGTTTTACATCAAGTTTGCCATCGACAACATAAGTTGGTGTGGGGAGATAACCCGATTCCTCCATTTCCATTTGCGAGTCTTATAATCACGGATATTTCGCATCCCAACCAGTGCGATAGAATGGACAAAAGGAATACGACCACGGTTGACATATCCGTTCCTGAGCTGCCGCAAAAACGCAATTAGGGTGCCATTTGCCAAACAATCAGCTTCGTCAAAAAAAATGAAATTGCCGACAAAATTGCGAAAGTGTCCTAAGTAAAACGGTGGTAGAATCAAAACCATTGGAATAGGATGCCAAGGAGTAACCACTTAGTTGTTCATGGAGTTCCACTTCAAATTTGAATTTATCGACAATCGCCGGAATACCTTTTTTAGTGTCAACAATTCCTTGAGCCGTTTCCAATGAACAGTACAAAGCATAATAGTCCCCGGTTTCATTCAATTGCTGTGTGAGTTCTAACAACAGGGTGGTTTTGCCGGACTAGCGGGCGGCATGGATAACGAAATATTGTTCTTGCTCAACCAATTGAAGAAGACCTTGACAGCGTTCTTGGGTTAGCAACATATAGTGTTTATTCGGGTGACAAGGGCCAGCAATATTAAAAAAGTTATCTAGCAGCCTGTCGGATTAATCGCTAACTCATTGATTATTAGTTAAAGCAATTGTTAAAAACAATAACTTAGCTGTATTCTCCGACAGGCTGCTAGTGTTGATTATCAAGTATTAATTGTCAATAGTCAATTAATTGTGCGAGTTCAAGATGATGAGAGTACAATAAAACGAGGAAAAACGCAGCCGCTTCTTGTATAGTAATTGTAAATGAGTTGTAAATAAAACGTCACGGACGGGGTTGCAAACACCAAACAGCAATTCCACAAATCATTTAGGAACACTATATTACTTGTCTCCTTTGACTACCTTTTGCAAAAATGCTTGCAAGACCAAGTGAGAGGCTGCCTTAAAAGTCTAACGTTTCAGCTTTGGACTCCAACTCAACTGATTTGTCATTGGCAAGAATATTATACCAATAGAGAATAATAAATTGAAGAAATATAATATTTTAGCTTTTGCCAGTGGGCCAATTTTAGCCGGGCTCGTTGGCATTTTATGTTTTAATGTGGATGGCATGACAAATGAAGCCGCGTGGACTGCCGTGATTACCACTTTGTGTGCGGTTTGGTGGATTTTGGAGCCAATTCACATTGCAGTAGTGTCACTAATTCCGTTTGCCCTATTTCCAGCATTTGGCATTTTAAGTCATAAAACTGCGGCAGCTCCTCTGGGCAACCATCTTATCATTTTATTTATGGGTGGTTTTATGTTGTCGGCAGCAATGGAAAAAACCGGTACGCACCGCAAAATTGCCTACTGGGTTTTAAAAATAGTTGGTATCCATAGCCGGCGGAGAATTTTATTGGGTTTTATGTTAGCAACTGCCGGTTTAAGTATGTGGATTTCTAACACCGCCACTACATTAATGATGTTACCTATTGCGCTGGCAACTTTGGCTCAAGATGAAGAAGAAACAATGGTAGTTCCTTTACTGTTAATTATTTGTTACTCAGCAAGTATTGGCGGGGTGGCAACGTTGATTGGTACTCCGCCCAATGCCATATTTATCAAAAATTATCAAGAATTTACTGGCATTGAAATGAGTTTTACTGAGTGGATGAGTATTGGTGGTATTATTCCCTTAATAATGCTACCAATTGTCTGGCTGTGGTTAGCTCGCTTGGTACCTTCTAAAAATACCAAGCCAATTATTTTACCGCGCCTTGAAAATTGGACGACAGCGCAACAACGAGTTCTTATCGTTTTTCTGGTCACGGCAACATTATGGGTAACTCGTGCTATTCCGTTAGGAACTTGGCAAGTAGGCGAACAAGAAGTATTAATTAGAGGTTGGGGTGGCTTGCTAGAACACTATTTAGGAATTGGAACTATCGGCGATAGCACAATCGCAATCCTCGCAGTGTTAGCCCTATTTATAATTCCAGATAGTGAACCACATAATGATACTAAACATCATGGACTTTTAGACTGGGCTTCCGCAGAACGTATTCCTTGGGGAATTCTGTTATTATTAGCCGGCGGTATGGTCATAGCGGAGGGTTTTGTCGCTTCAGGATTGACCAACATTTTAGGCCAACAATTGATTTTATTAGCTGATTTGCCGTTATGGTTAATCATTGGTTTCATCTGTTTGATGGTAACTTTTTTGACCGAAATTACGAGTAACACCGCCTCTGCCAATGTTCTGTTACCCATTTTAGGAAGTGCATCTATTTCTCTTAATTTGGATAATCCGCTATTAATCATGTTACCGGCTACGATAAGCGCGAGTTTTGCTTTCATGCTCCCAGTAGCAACCCCACCAAATGCGATTATAATGAGTTCTAATAAAATTCCCATTCATGTTATGGCACGGGAAGGTTTATTACTGAATTTTATTGGTGCGATAATAGTGACGACGGTTTGCTATTTTATGTTATAACTCACAATAACTACAAGGATTGTATATAATAAGGGATTCATTCTAAACTAAGGAACGTGCATGACGTAGGGCAACCATAAAGGATTGCCCCTACGCAACATGATAATTTGTAGGGGTAATTCCTTGTGGTTACCCTAAAAGTTGACTAAGTTATTTTATGCACATTCCTAAACTTCTCGAAAGAATATCGAACATTGCAAAAAGCTTGACACTATATCACCTAAGTTGTTATTGATAATCAAAATAGTGAGTTGCGATCAATCCGTAATTAATCCTTTATTATATACAATCCTTGTAGTGCATTATACCCAATAAGCATTATGAACATTATTTCAGTTCTGCCACATATACAAGCGGCTCTTAATTTGACGGCAATAAGTTTAATGACGATAGGTTATTATTATATTCGTCAACAAAACCAAACTGCTCACCGGGCTTGCATGATAGCGGCTTTGGTGATTTCCACCCTGTTTTTTATAGCCTATCTTTACTATCACAGCCAAGTGGGAAACGTTCAATTTGCCGGACAGGGATTCATTCGTCCGCTCTATTTTTCTATACTTATCAGTCATGTCCTATTGGCGGTGTTAGTTGTACCATTAATTTTGATAACTCTCAGTTTCGCCCTCAAAGACAAGTTTGTCACTCACCGTCGTTTTGGGCACTTTTCATTACCAGTTTGGCTTTATGTCTCAGTAACCGGGGTGATTGTCTATATATTGGCTTTTCATATTTACCCATCATGATTAACTTGATAATGTCACATTTAAATTATTTGTAGGGTGGGTAGGAGCTTTGCGGAAACCCACCGAGCTAATGTGACATTGTTAAATTGTAGGGTGGGTAGGAGCTTTGCGGAAACCCACCGAGCTAATGTGACATTGTTAAATTGTAGGGTGGGTAGGAGCTTTGCGGAAACCCACCGAGCTAATGTGACATTGTTAAATTAAATAAACCACAAGAATGGAGATTTGTTAATGACAGAAATGATCTATTTTACCCTAGCCGGTATCATGCTTTACTTTATTTCCGACTCAATCCTCAATCAAATTGAGATCATGCGAGGTGAGCGTTTTGCTCATAGAGATATTATCTTTTTTGCGATTATTCTTACTTTAGGTGCTTCTTCGTTTGCGCTAATTAGGCATTTTTTGCAAAGCTAGTACAACGAATTTGAACTGCTCACAACGAATACACTGGTACTCCAAAGGCCCTTTGGTATTATTCGTTGTGAGTTTTTAAAATTCGTTGTACTAGCATCCTTCATTAATAATTCCAGCATTTTAGATATTTTATTGATGGACAATTCTGGTTATGAACAACCTAATTTTAGTTATTGATGACAGTAGTGAGAGCTTGGGATTGTTGTATGAGCTATTAACCGAAGCCGAATACGAAGTATTCATTTTCCAAAATAGTCACTTGGGTATTAATGCAGCCACGTCTAAATTCCCCCAGTTAATCTTATTAGAGTTGTTGCGAAATAAAAAATGCTTGTAAAAAAAGCATAACTTAGCTACAATGAAAAAATATTTTTCATATTGGAGATACAATGATGCTAGAAACATTTCGACGTGCATTTAACAAAGATGA